>Ga0126342_10019230_pt1 | contig 11626 bp, 9 predicted proteins | sample Cyp1metagenome_FD_92528 | JGI IMG/M metagenome (GOLD analysis project Ga0126342, IMG submission 92528) | Coral microbial communities from Lord Howe Island, Old Settlement Bay, Australia - Cyphastrea 1 metagenome | ecosystem: Host-associated > Invertebrates > Cnidaria > Coral ... | reverse complement strand
AGTGTCTCGGCAAAAGATGGTTTCCTGAAAGGCACATCGGTTGGATTGGTCTTGATGGGACCTGGATTGCAAGGACCTAGTGTCAGGGTTCTTCTCAAAGAGTTGATATGTTTGCAAATCACAACATATATATATACACTATTTATATATGTACACTATATACATATATATATATATACAATATATATATATATATACATACATACATACACTACAATTATATATATACATACACTATACTTAATTACATATTATATATATAATGTGTATAAGTCCAAATTTTATCTGAGACATCCCAATGGCCCAAGTTGATTTGCCACACTCCTTCCGTTGGATTGGTGGAGACCTTCCGGTGGAAAGTTCCGTTAATCTGGACATTCACCATTTTTAGTTCCGTTAATCAATCGATGTAAATCATGGAACTAAATGGGCCATTTGAGCAATTTAACATCTTCTCTTGTTCGGAAGTTATATGAACTATATCCACCATTTCCATCCATTCCTGTTGATTGTATTTCAATTGCTTAAATGTCATCCCGTTATCCCCAAGAAATCCGAGTTTTTTTGTCAGAGCTGGCCAGGAGTCCCTCCGGCTGCAGCTGCTTCAACCTCCGTTGCCAGGATGCTCCAGACCATGAAAATACCAGCCAGATGATTGGTGATGAAATGGAAGTTATACTACTTGGGGTTATTGGGGATTCTTATAAAACCCATAATCACTAGGGAAACCATTTTTAACCAACTAGTATTTCATGAGATGGGATGGGTGGTATCTTTACTGGCTCACCTGGAAACCTGGTACTCTCAAACGTGGCTGGCTGGAGAATTCTCGAACTAAATGGGCATTGAAACTCGAACATCATGGAACTTAATGGAGGATTTTCCATTCCCATGTTTGCTTACCAGAGGGGTATAATCAGGCGAAGTTCCAATTCCAAGATAGATTATGAGGGAACCTAAATTTTGGGTAACAAAATCCTACAAAAATCTACCAAGCACCAGCGGATTATTCTATCTAACTGTGATAATCTTGGTGAATCACCCACTGCCAGGCTCATCTTGGGGCCTCACCCACTGGTAATTTATGATGATTTGTTGCAGTTCGCGAACTGCAAAATCACAATTTTCATAGGTAAATCACCTATCAACGGGCCATTGTCCAGTTTGCCAACTCTTAGTTTACTGGAGGTGATATCCCGATCCCCATTTTTTGCCGGCCAATATCCCATTACAATCCTATTATAATCCCATTTTGCTGGAGGGTACCAGCTTCCCACCATAAGGGCATCACCCATCAGAGGTCGCTGGGCGAGGAGACGGAGCATTTCTGGGCGCCCATCCTGTGGCTCGGAAAGATGTGATTTTAATCTGGGTGATTTCATCCTGTGGCATATTTTGGCGGATGGACCGGATGGACATCCAAAGTTGCGAGCTATGTTGAGGTGAACAGCAGGGTACCAGGGTTTTTGCTCATATCCATATCTAGAAGATATATGTATATGTATATATATAATATATATATAATATAATATAATATAATATAATATAATATGATATGATATGATATGATATGATATAATATAATATAATATGATATCATATAATATAATATAATATAATATAATATTTCTAGGAACGATGAAAAGCGGAGGATTCTGAATCCGAACATCAACTAGCCAAAAAAACCATGCTGGCTGTGGTATGTAAACTGGTGTCCCCACTTCACCAGGTTGGGTCGGTGTTTCAACACCAGCGCAGAGATGTTGACCTATCTCAAACAAGCTGAGTGGGGGCCCTCAGAGGTGGCCATGGATGGTATGATGGAGACGACCGTAACTGTGATGCAAGGAATCTTCACTGGTTATCTGGTTGGTGGTGTGAAAATATAAGGTTTTTTGTGTTTTATTCCTTGGGATCATGATCTTGAAGGCTGTTGAATGTTGGAGCTAGATGTGGAAGAATGGAGGGCCTGAGGAGTCTCAAGGTGTCTTTAGATTCTTAGCAGCTGAATGCACATCTTTGATGCGAGGTTGGTCCCCCAAACCCTGACGCTAAAAAGAAGAAGGGCGAGTTCAAAACATTTGCGATAGTCCATTCGTTTCGCTTTCCAATATCAAACAACATTCATCGTTTGTATATTGACACCTCTGATTTCTGGAAGCATTATTTTTTTTTCCATTTGCAAAGGGCAAAGGTAGAACAGTAAGCTGTTAAACTGATAAATCCCATCATTTTACTGTTACCCATCATTTTAAGATATCATCCTAACTTTTACCCATCATTTTGCCCAGGACCCCTTGCAGAATCCCATCCCAGGAAGAGCGATGTCCTGGCTGCGTGGAAAAGCGTGGTGATGCCTGAGAAGGCAGGACCATGGCACAAGCAATGACGACGGAAGGCTTTTTAACCAGCACGGATGGGGATTCAAAATGTTTTGATATGATTTAAGCAGCAAAAAATGAGGCTTCAACCTGGTTGAACCAGCAAAAAGCGCTCGGATTTGATCCGGAATTTATTGGGTTTTTTTCCTATTTGCGAGTTGGGGATGGACACCGGCAGAGATTACGACAGTCATCGAAAATCCCTTGGGATGGCAACTATACCCAGTAGATCCCAGTAGCAGCTATCGAAGTTAACATTGTCAGCTTATAATTGACTCATATTGACTCCAAGAAAGCAAACATATCATATGGGCTGGCCTAGAAAGAAGCTGCTGAAATCTGTGTTTTTGATGTCTTGAATTTTGACCCCACACCACATTGGGGTCATTGAACTGTCCAGTTGGCAGTTGGCAACTTGTCCATTTTGGCAGGTCCGGGAGAAGGTGGCCGTCAAGCAGGGGCTCTCGGCTCTCAGGGAACTGGCCATTTCTGGGTACCAAAAAAACAGCTCATCAAGTGGATGTTCATGTATCTTCATGTATCATCATGTATCCATAGCGATTTTTGGCGAATTTTTCCTGAGTTCTTGAGTCATCTCCAAGCCAGTTTCTGTTGTTCTTATATGCCACGGCATGGGGCTTGGAATTCCGCCCAGTGGAGGCTCTTCGCTGCCGGACATGATCCGGCGACGCGGGAGGAGACAAAGGCGGTCGAGTTGCTTTGGGCGTCTTTGGTATGGGTCGAAGTTACTATCTGCCCAACATGAAATGGCCATTTTGGGGTTGAGGTAAAAAGTGGTACAAGTTATTATTAGTTATATGCAGATATGCCAATGTATTCAATGATATTGATACGTGTCAACCACCACAAATGGCTGATTTAGAATTTAGAACTGAAATGACAAACAAGTAGGTTGTTGGGTGCTAATGGTCTGAGGAATGCTGCCGTTGTTGATGGCAACACGGCGACACCAAGGAAACAGTTTTCAACCATGTAGAATGTGTAAGAATCGCACCTGTTCTGGTTTGCTGAAACCGGTGATTGTTTATCAAACAACAATCCTCGATTCTAGTTGACTCTTGCTACTTGTGGTCTAATGAGTCACTAGCCTGACCATGTCTGACCTGACCTGATCAATGCTAGGTTGGTCTCATTCTGCGTGATTTGAAGCCTCTGAAAAGATCCAGACAGTTCTAAAAAGCAGTTACATCGAGTTACTTTTCCTGTTTACCAAGATTACAAAGCAACCCCAAGATCAGTTGAACTTCTGAAAATATCGAGGTTTCATGAGGTTTCCGTAGTCATGGGGGCATCCCCCAAATCGTCCTCTTCCTGGGATTTCCCGCATCAAGGTGGAGCTGCCTCAAGGCTTAAAGGAGCAACTGCAAGCTGAGCGCAAAGTCACCGTGACGCTGCCGGGAGTCCCGGGAAAGGGGTTTCTGTCGTTAAAGGCCAACTGGTTCATCATGGTTCATCAACAATCTGGATAATGAAAATGAAATATAGAATGTTAGTAGTTGAAAAGACTATAATCATCCAATCAACCAATAATCTGGCTTTATAGTTTTCTTTACTAACCATCATCAACAATCTGGATCATAATGATGGGTAGTAAAGAAAACTATGCCACACATATTCAGATTGCTAAATGATCTATATTTCATTCAGAACAATTCACTGATTATCTGATTGGTTCCCTTTATTTCTTCCCTATGTTTTTTTGGCGCATTTTCCGAGGCAAGGTCTGGCCAGCGCCCAGAAGCGGCGAAAGTTGATCGAGGATGGCGCAAGCCGGGGAACCCGAATCGATGTGTTTGAGAATTGTGTATAGCAAATGGCAAACCAATGGGCAAGGAAAGCCAACCAGACTTGGTCCGTTGATTCAGTTGATTCAGGGCTATACTTCAGTTGGGGAACTCATCAGTTGAACCATCAGCGATGTTCACAGGCACCTTTTTCACTGTGCATTGAGATTGGCGCACGGCATGTGGTCGAAGATACCATGGGAGACCAGAATTCTTGAGGGAGCATCTCGCCTGAATCAAATGTGGCAATGGAAAATCCCGTAAAAAATGGAGGTTATCCATAGAACTAAATGGGGAATTTGCCATTGCCACGAGGTTCCATTTGTCCTAGATATGCGGAATATCACGGAATATCTTATGGTTTTTAAAGGGTTGAAGACCGTTTCTCTCCCTATGTGGACAGCCATGTGACCATGATAGTGAGACGCATCTGAGCATCTTTTGTTGAATATCCATGGGTCAAGAATCTGGTGTGCTACCTCCCAGAGATGATACAACAGAACTAGATTTAGGCAAAGGGGGCTGTCAGCAGGTAGCTCTGACCCCTACCCATATCATCCCATATCAATCGTTATTTTTATGTATTCACCCTTGGCCCTACCATGGTCACCCTTCACTTTTGGCCCATGATCCTCTCCGCACTGCTGCAACCTGCCGCAGGTTTCTACCCACAGACGTTGCTGGGCAACAGATCGGAAGGTGGCCACTTCAACCCCATCAACCATGGTTGCGGTTTGCTGATTAGCTCTGTGATTGTGGAATACTATTTTTCACACCCACATTTGTGCCGCACATCAACATGTTTTAAGCATATTGATTTACATCCATGATATTATGATTATTACTAGTCTATACTAGTCTTATTATTCATGTTTGATCATTCTTGTTTATTCCACCGCTACTTACACCCCAAGTAGGAGGCATGTGAGCACCTGGTCAGTCTGGCAGCACGGCCAACATTTATTCAGCAATAAATTAGCAGATCAAGAGAAGAGACAGATAGACAGATACATGTATCATCAAACAACGATCAAAAGTTAGATTTAGAGCGACAATCAGGAAAACATCATCATAATGGATTTTGTTATAGTATATTACATTGTATTCCATATGTATATTATATATCACAATATCATATGTAATATGGTATCTATCCATAATATATTCTATTATATCTTATAGTTGTATCCCCCTCCCAAGCTGCCAAGGCTCAAGTGCAGCCTGGCCGAAGGCGACGCTCCTGAGGCTGTCGAGGACGCCCCTTGCCGAAAAAAACGGGACGATTTGACCGGCCAAACGGTTGGGATGGACCTGGTAAACCTGGCCAAGCAAGGAAAACCAGGGAGTGATACGGAGTGCTTAGTTGCTAAGAATTAGACTTAGCTGGCAAAATTGAGATATAGTATGATTAGATGGAATTTTCCAGAAGAACTCGGGGCATGTCGTCCAATGCAATAGTTTGAGCCAACTTTCACCAATAACTAATGCCTTTTTTAGAAGGTAGTGTGCCCCCTTCAGTTTGGTGGTGCAGCGGACCGCCTCCTTGGATGTATACAGATAAGATTACCGACGTATATTACATACCTAGTATGATATATATATATATTATATATATCTATCTATAGAGTTCTATAGATATCCCAGATATAGATTTATATTCCGGTAGCTTAGCGGGATATACCCCAGAAATGATGGGTCATTGCCCGCTTTCGATGGCCCTTGGCCGCAGCCTACAGGTCTTACCGAGCTTGGGCCTGATACGGAGAGAGCCGCGGTGATGTGCGCGGCGGCCGCGGCAAAATGAGTGCGGAAACGTTGTGGGGGGATGTGACAAGAGGGTCACAACATGGAAGAAACTCTATCAGATTCTATCGTGGCTATTGAAAGTCCACCATTTATAGATGGTTTTCCAATTTGACACATCCATTTATTGAATTTATGGGACATTTTCCATTGCCTCGTGTGATGACGGCAGAGTAATTATCATTTTTTTGACATATTTTGATATACATATATATATATATTATATATTTTGTTGTCACCATAATCTCTGGTGACGTTTCCCGTTCTTTTTCGACCGGTTCTCGGATCATTCACCGGGCATATCCGGGCATGTAGCCATCAAGCCACGGACAGACATGGTAGAGGTACAAAGACCACGTGTGCTACAGAATGATGATTCCGGTGGACTTGTATATGGTTTGGATGACCCATCAGCCATTGCAATTACCTCACAAAGTTGAGTCGCTGATGGAAAACAATGATGACAGATGAAACATGATAAAAACACTATTCAACCTAAAGCCCCATAGGTTCAACATGGTTCAACCATGTTCATCCTGTCAACCAATTTTGAAGCAATGTGAATGCCACCAATCCTACGTGCAAGTCCTGGAGGGTTGAGGTGACCTTCGTGAATGCCAAACCCTTACAACTACCTTTCAGAAAGGAAACCAGCGGTTTAGGATATTTGTGAATTTGTCACCTTCCTGGCATCCAGAAGGTTAGGGCTTGGCAAGCATCCACGGGGACAACTCCTCAGTTCTTTCATAGAAATGTCCTTTGTCCTTTTCCTACTGGTTGGTTGATTCATCAATACGTGTCCTTTTCTCAATCGGTCAATGAGGATAAACAACAACAATTCATTTTCCCAAACATTAAACGGTGTTAGGTACCAATCCAACCCCTCTATTGTTCCCAAGAAAAAGCGCACGGTCGGATTTGCATGCAGTTTTCTTGGCTTAGCAGACAAACTGACTTTGGCAGTTGCGAATTTACTTCGCTTCGTCATGGGCCTCGGTGCCAAGCTGATCTCTGTCAGGGTGGTGCAACAACTTCCACACCCCGAGGGAATTTGGGTCAAAGGCTGATCCTGGATTTCAGTACCAAAATGGTCTGACTTGGATGATTGGGGGTAAACCGGTAAACCCCCAGCCATTAGGAACCAGCTGCCATCAGCTGCCCAGATGATTTGGTGGTTTTTCTATGTTTTTCCCACATCTCAGGTGCCGTTGAGAGGTGCCTAGAGAATTTCTTCGAGAAAGTGGGCCGCGGGGTCGGCACCCATCCAGCCCGGCAGCCTGGGGAGGATGGGGCCTCCAACATGGCATAACATGACCATTGTGCATGCGGAAAATGATGATCTATGGTAATCCATGATAATCCATGATCATTTTGCTTGGGGGGTACCCTATTTTTTAGACACGCCCACTTGTTGGTGGCATCATATTATTAAGCTGTGGAAGCGTTTGGCTAGTGTCACTCGCAGTTCCTCCAAGCCCACTTGCACACCTGAACCCTCAGGTCGACTAGTCCCAACATGCCTTCTCAGCTACAATGGCACCAAAAATAGAGGTCCCAAGGTACCTTTTCTCTAACACGATTTTTTAGTACCTCCCATCCAGATCCAGCCCTCCGCATACCTCCCCATCATTCTCTATCTCAACAGCCGAGATCAAAACTCTGGTTGGTAGTGTGGTCTTCACCATCGCCTGCGGTGGCGGCTTTGCCTTTCTCAGTAGCGAGACACGGCCCGAGAAGCAGTGGGTGCCAGCAGGACAGGGCTGGGCCACGGTGGAAATGGTGGGTGTCTAGGGGCATTTCTGGGCTGGAAGAAACAAGAGCAAGTTCTGGAAAGTGTCTGACTCCTGCAGAGTTTCTGTTTTTTTTGGGGGTGGCCTCACATTTTTTGCAGTGCAAATAATCTGCCAAGGACTTGCTTGAAGCAAGAACCATTGCCATCTGATTTGTAAAGGGAGGCTGCTTTGCTTCTAGCCCCAAGACATGCTACATTACCCAACGACAATTCAAGAAAGCAAAGCGTAGCGTAGAGTGCAGAGGACAATGTTCTCTTTCTCTTTTTCCTTCAGCACGCTAGCCATTTTTTTGGATGATTGGGCCCGTGAGGATCACTGGCCCTGGAACACAATGACTATGCCGCTTGATCGAGACTTCCTGCTACATTTTGTCGGAGGGGAGATCCAAGTCTTGAACTGGAAATCAAACATGACATACTTGGATTTCTCAGCACCGTGTGCTTCGCTTTTGAGATGTTTGCCGGGGAACAAAACCTTTGCAATATGAGCAAAGTGCTAGATGTGCTAGAAATGGCGCCAGTTTTGATAACTTCAAACAAAGTTCATATGTAGCCTCAGCCGTTGCAAATGGCCAGTTAACGCATTGTAGCCCAGCGCTAATTCTCCATTGGAGCCGATTACAATCCTCATATCCCCAAATTTATGAAGTAACCCTACCCTACCAAGATTGGCGGTCTTCTCTTCTGGCTGACAGCCCCATTTTTTCTGCCGCAATCGCAAGTTGTGAATTGGGTGCCGGTTGGCTCTCATATACTTGCGAAATCATGGTAAATCCTTTTGATTTTCCAATGTTATCCCCAAGATATATCCCTTATATCATGATTACATCAAAGCTTAATCATCTACAGCAGACAATTAATTGCAATTATATCCCCATGAACTATCCCTCCCAACTATAACCCCCAAGATATGTCGGCATATTATACCCCCACGAATATTGACATCTCCCCACCAATTGACAACGATCCCATCCCAATATTAAAACATAGCCTAAATGGATCTAAATGTGGACATTCCACTACTAGAAACCTGAGGTCTCCGCCACCTGGCCCGGCAATGCGCGCTTCAACTTCTTCTCCGCGACCTGTGCGGATGTGCCGGAGAGCGAGTGTCGCTTGCGCTGTTTTGGAAGATGTGGACATATGGAGAATTTTGGAAACATATTTCAAAATATAGAGAAATTGCACATTTTTTTTACAAATATCAAATATCCAATATGATTGGTTTTTGAAAAAAGGCTGTGTAACATGTTGTAGCTTTAAGTTCTTTTCAGCAGATTTGGGATGAACTTTTTTTGTGAATGGGTTATGCCACTTGTGGTTTACCTCCTGATGCTTCTAAACCATGGGATGGAGAGGGGTTCCAATTTTCGATACAACCCCAGGCCCATATGAAAAAGGGGGACGGACATGAAAGATCCAGGGTGTAGTATGCCAGATATTGCCAGTAGATGCCTGTAGGTTTCATGGGCATGTGAAGGCACGTGGCTTTGTTTGAAAAAGTCCTTTGGCACCCCAAAATTTCATGTTTGAAAGCATCATGTTCCACATTAAGATTGCGAGTTTGGCATATCCATGTTTGGACAAGCTCATGTACGAACAATTTTTGGGTGGCACAATTTCACCATACCATACCATACCCCAGACCTCTCAGGCGACATCATGGATCCCAAGTACATCAAAGCTTTCCACGAGATCAATGAGCGCCCTGGCGTCAGCTTGCAAGTGAGTTGTAGATTTGCCTAATTTGTATATGCATAATATACATAATACGGTTACTATGAGAATAGTACACTATAAGATGATATATAATAGTGTAATGCACTGCAATCTGAATATATATATATATATATTATTTTATATAAGATGATTTAATAAACTAAATACAATACAATACACAATATACACACATATTATATATTGTAATATAGTGATATACATGTAAGAAGACGCACATAATATATTACTCAATGTATACACATACACATCTCAAAGGTGCCTTATTTTGACCCAGGGCAAATGACATGCCGTAGTTGGCCCTCACAATTCTTGAGAGACATACACACACACACAAACCGTGACACGTCTTTGATCAATGGTGTCTGGATTGACAGGAATCCAGAATGAAGCACCATGAAACCAAATGATTGGAAATCAAATGCGATACATGATTTGCTAGTTAGATCTGAAAGCGCTGCATGCCGTTTGCGAGTATCGGTATCATTTCGGAGCTGGATACTACACTCAAATGCCCCTCAAAATGTGGGACCTCTATTGATTGGGGGAACCAAGTACCTGTTGTGGGTTCCCACATTTGCGACGTAGCCCACAAGACCCATCTTTTGACTCACATTGCAGCAGCGTGCGCATCTTTCACCATTCGAGGAAAGTGAAAAACATCGTTGTGGATGGTGACTCGGAGGGGCTAAGTTGGAGGGTTTGACAGGTAGACGAGTCTGCAAATGTACGCTAGGGGTAGGTGGGTGTCCTTGTGGTGCTCCAGAGAGCACAGGGCGGTATCTAGTTGGCTCAGGATTTGAGCATGATGTTCATTGGGTTTCCAACCTTCAATGTGAATCATTGGCGCAAAGATTTATTTGCCCCAAAAATCAATATCTTGATGTTGGTTAATTATGGTTTCATTTTGAGTAAAACATCATCTTGTGGTTTCTACGGCTGTTTCCAAAAACTGAGGAAATTAGGAAACGTTCCATTGCCCCGTTTTGAGGTGACAAGTTGGTAGCCGACCTGGATGATGCTCACAAGAAGTCCGAAGGAGACAATCGTCCTTGGACCATCTATGCTGGCGACTGGAGCCGCTTGAAGATAGCAATTGTTGGCGAATAAAATTGATGGATTCCATTCCATGGTGTCCGAATCAACTTTTACCTTTGATTGATTAATTGATTGAGTGATTGATTAATTGATTGATTGATTAATTGATTGATTGATTGATTGGATGGGTTGAAAGGAAACTGTGGGAAGTGGATCAAAGTGGATCAAACTATCCAGTTGCTCCTTAGCTGTGGCTGTCCATATTCCCCAAGAGCTAGTAAGAGTTTGGCAACCACATAGGATAGCTGGATAGCTTGTTTTTATTTGTTGCGTGGATGAACACTCATTTGGTATCATTTAGCAGCTAAATTTGGGTATATTAAGAAATCCCCGCAGGGGTAGTAATCTTTTCCTTCCCGAATCAAGCGACAGACGTGCTGAGCTTCTGGGTTTCTTCTTGGAAGCCGAGGCTTCAGTGGAACGCCCCGTAGTGTCCTGGGGGCTGAAGGGCAGGGCTTTGCTGAGGACATTTCAGATGGGTGATAGATGCCAGATGCCATGGTTCGATCAGATTTGCCATGCCAGCGTGTGCTATAGTATAGCAAATTATAGATTATATGTTGTGAGTTATGATTGATATATTATGATTATATAAATCAACTCAAGAAAGCCATTTGTGGTGTGATCTTGGCATGGCTCAAAACCGCAAACAGTCAACTTTTAGAATTCCACCATCCATTTCGGGTGCTTAAGAATGTTGACCATACAGACCCATGCCACAACAGCAAACCTTTGGGCACATGGAATTCGTGGACTTCATTCGGGTCCAACATGGCAATGACGAAATCCCCAGAGATGGACATTTCATGACATTTCAATGGGCAACTCATCTATTCAAGTATTATTCATAGAGGACTTTCCCATTCAAAAAATCCCATTTTTTGTGGTGATGAACTCATTTGACAGTCTGTAACCATTCCATGGAGTCATGTCACTTTGCTGCAGTTGTGAAACTTTTGCCTGCTGACCGCAGAGCTCTTGGGCGCAAGTTCAGACGGAAAAGGTTCCGT
>Ga0126342_10019229_pt1 | contig 11627 bp, 7 predicted proteins | sample Cyp1metagenome_FD_92528 | JGI IMG/M metagenome (GOLD analysis project Ga0126342, IMG submission 92528) | Coral microbial communities from Lord Howe Island, Old Settlement Bay, Australia - Cyphastrea 1 metagenome | ecosystem: Host-associated > Invertebrates > Cnidaria > Coral ... | reverse complement strand
TACATCCGTACATCCGTACATCCATACATCCATACATCCATACATCCATACATACATACACGCATACACGCATTTAGCGTGATTTACTCCATGATATCACCACCAACTCCCAGCATATTACCATGTTCCCCACGTAGAAACCAGGCGTTGGCATAGCAGATGTCACTGGCCCGGCAGCAGCCGCCTCGTCCTGGCAGCCTGGGGTCGCCTGGGGACTTCTTAATGGGATTTCACTGGATTTTGTTAGCCATCATTTTGTTTTAACATTTTATACCATTGTCGAATGATTGTTACCTCATCGTTAAATGGTATTAATGGTTAATATTGTTATCACTTCTTAGTGGTCATTGCTACTGGATTTACCATCATTTTGTTATTTATAAGTGATAACAATATTAACATTAATACCCTTTGGTAAATTGACAGTTGGACCCTGGCAACCACCAATTTTTAGTTATTTTTAGTGGAAACTAAGCATAATAGGTATATCAAGGGAATATCATCTGGAATATGGGTGGAAAACTCATGGAATATTGATGGAATATGAATGGATATACCCTCGGCTAATCAAACGTGGGAAAATTCCCGATAGATGGAGGTGTGAATGAAATAATCATCTATAAATGAGGGATTTTCAAGTTCCATTGTAATTGCCGGAGGGTATAGCAACTTTGAAATAGACAGCAGTTGAGCAGTGTTCAACACCCCGGTTGGTTGATGATTGGTTGGAGGATCATACTAACCAATGCAATTCCAATGTACTATATAATTGTAATTGTATATACGTATATATTTGTTGGAGATTCTCACAAGCCTTGATCGGGGAATTCGTATCAAACAAACAAGCACAAAAGGACGACATAGTATTTTCAACACAGCTCAAATCAAGTTACCATTGGCTCAGTATGTAGGATTTCGTTTCTTCTCTTTTTTGAAGCTTATAGTGCACAAAACTGGGCGTTGAATAAGAAACGATGAAACATGGCACAGCACAGGCATAATCAACAAATATGGTTGACATGGATTACCCTTTCATAATATGTATACGGCTAAGATTGGTTGGTTGTGTAAACACAATGTCTCAGTTAAAAACCACAGACCTAGAACGGGGAAAAAATAGGTATCTAGGAATTACAATGTAATATCATGCAATATAGTTTCTATTGTCTATCAAATTAAATCTGATATACCGTTTGGTAATCAGAACCGTTAGCTTTCAATTCCCCCACTGTAGTGAAAGTTTTTCCCATCCAACCCCCTATTTATATACTTTGGGGATTTAGCAGCCAGCCATTCTCGATTATTGGTTCATGTCGGTTCGTCATATCCCATATGATCCCACTTGTTTGATCTTCCCCACAAATGTTCAATGAAAATTTCAATATGAAACACTTCGAACCACTCAACGAATCCCAAGGAATAACACAAATGAATTTGATCAGCTGAGGAAGTGGTGATGATGGGCTATGCCGATCAAGATCAACGCGTGCCTGGGATCCACATGCGTGCCTGGGCGAAAAGCGGCTGGAAAAAAATATCGTGGAGATAAGTTTTATCAAAACAACAACGGGTGATTTTTTAACCATGTGTTTCATTTGAACGTGTGAATCATTTAATGTATTTTATGATAAACTAATAACATAATAACAACAATAATAATACTAGTAATATTTACATATCATCATATATACACAGATTAAGAATAATGATAATCAACGTAATAACGATGTTATTTCATATATATATATATATATTTATTTATTTCATATATATATATATATCATATTTATGATATTTATATATCCAGGAAATGATTGGTCTTTACCTAAACAACCCAATAAATTATGATTCGGTTATTTGATTGGTCGTTTCCTTTGGGTTATATTTCCGACATGGTGGGACATGACCTGCACGACTTGTGGTTATGTGTTTTCTAGTTCGTTTGGAAATTGTAGTCTGGTATGACGGGATGACTCAGAAATAGTTCCAAGTCAAACAACATAATGCAACTGGTCAAATTTCATCAAGCGGAAATGATGGAATTGTATGGAATTGTTGGCAACCCAGCTAGCAAAAAACTATGGCATGACCAACAAACAGTAAGTTGAGACAGCATACTTTATGTGAGTGCGTGTTTGAACATGATTGAACATGGGTGATGCTCAAAATGGCAATGCTAGCACGAAAGTGATGGTCAATTATATAATTACCCTCTGGCAAATAAACATAGACCCTGAAAATCACCAATTTTAATGGAACCTAGTCTTCCAACCCCTATCTGCCAGGGTCTACGTTAATTTACCAGAGGGTAATGGGTTATATGGATTCCAGGGGCCCAGGGATGCCACCACTTTTGCGACACAAAATTTTTCGACGAAAAGGGGAAGGATACCCTATGGCTTCTCGCAACGGCCTCACTATCATAATGGATCGTACGCGGTGCCCCAGGCCGATTGCTATATAAGTGGCTGGAAAACAAGGTCAACTATTGATTTTGTTTATTTGCCATAGTTGGCCATAGTTAAAGGGAGAGCTCTCAACCAACAAACAGAACTCGGGGGGGCAAACTCAACTATGGGTGCTTGGGATCCCCACCATTACCTCATTAAATCCAGCTTGAATCATCTTGAATCCTCAGTTTTTTGTTGGTGGAATCCAGCTTGTGGTTGCGCCGGTGGAGGTTTACACGCGCGTGCCTTTATTTTTGTGCATCCTGAATCCGACAAGTACCTTGGCTTGGATGGATTATAGGTAGGATGGGAAGTCTCATGCTGATTTCTGGGAATTTTCTCGCCTAAGACGAGGTGACTGGATGTTCATAGCAGACTGTTTGTTGATTTTATGGCTATGGGGTCCTTTTCTTCGACGAGTACAGTGGAACTATGATGAACTAAACTTTGACTTTGACTTTGCGCCCGCACGTCTGAAGACAGCCTATTTATGAACTAAATATATCTAAATACCCGAACAATTCTCTCCTGAATATCCCGTTAACATCCCATTGGTACCCCATTTATATCCAATTAATATCCCATTAAAATCCAATTGTTGGTGGTTAAGTCGCCATTTTCGTTGGTTTAAGTCACCATTTTTGTTGCTTAATATCTCATGTTTGTTGCTTAATATCTCATTTTTGTTGCTTAATATCTCATTTTTGTTGCTGAATATCTCATTTTTGTTACTTAATATCTCATTTCAAATGGCCATATGTTTTTCCGGCTCCACGGCTCTGCTTCGGCCCAGGCGCATGGTCTACGTGGCAGTGGACACCTGGGCGGCCACCGAGTCGTTGATTCAGGGCCTGGAAAGGCGACTGCTGGGCGAGCTGCCGGGGCTCTACAGCAGGTACGGTGGGGTTCTTATTGGGTTCTTATGGATTTTGGTCATGGAAAATATCGGATTTCTGTTAAACAAATATGTTTAAACGGTTTTTTTAATGGATGTTCTATAAGGTTTTTTTTTTTTGGGGGGGGGGGCACTTTGATTGCGCATGGTTGAAAACTTGTGATTTTCCATCATTTTTTTAAGGGTGAGCCCCATAAATCTCAGCTATTGTGGTGGTAGAGCACGAGGGTTTTGACTTGTAGCCATATTTTGAAGATGTTCAATGTCCTTCTCTTGGATACACGACGGGATGACAAAAACCAATCCCGAGATGTTTGGTATTCATCGGACGTTTTGACAAACCCTCATACCACTGGCCTATGATATTTCCGTTGCAGTGGACGCAGTCGATGATATTTTGTCTTCACCAACCAGCATAGTGGAATGTAATGCCTGAAGGTTTTGAACACTGCTCATGTGAACATCAGAGAATACCTGAGATGACAATACGAAACAAAATTGAAGAGTAATAGGTTGCAGAAAACATATGTATATATACATTATATGTATATATACATTATATATAGCATTATAGCAAACAAAAATAGCAATACTATAATTGCAGGGGTGATGACAGGGAAAAAACCGTTTACTGTAAGTATCAGGCTCTATTGATGATAGGGGTTGAATATGGCTGGTTGGGTTGGTGGTGGGCAATAGGCTTTGCATAAGGCCGGCTTGTTTGGGAGGAATCACCCTTCCAAGGACACTTGGATTTAAAGGATTTAAGGGATGGAACAAAGACCAAGCATGTAAACAACACATGGCAATGTGCAAATACAAGTGTGCTATCACCGGTGTGCCATCCATGGCAATGGCATTCAAGAACCCAGAGGTGAGCCAAAAGGGAAAGACAGTTTTTCCAGATGAAGCGGTCCTCTTAGCATTCAAGAAGGTACACAATATCTGGTTGGTGGTTTGGAACATGTTTTTTTCTCCATATTTTGGGAAGAATAATCCCAACTGACTTTCATATTTTTCAGAGGGGTAGGTCAACCACCAACCAGATATACATTGCTTCTCGAGTAACGCAGAATATTTGGAAAATCCTTTTGACATCTCGATCAACCAAGCGGAGTAACTCGGTGAAATTCAGGCTATGATGGACGGGCCGAATGGCGAAACAGTTGTGTCATTTTATATGGACCGACGGCGAAAAAAGGATAGGTGGCTTGGAGCGTCGGAAATAGCAAAAGTTCACAACGCGGCTAGTAATGAAACAAAAATTCAATTTTCAGCCTACACGTCGGTAATAAAACGTGGCTAGAAAATACCCCATTATATCTGTATGTACATAGATAGATAGATAGGTAGATAGATAGATGGATGGATGGATAGATGGATAGATGGATAGATGGACGGAAAGATAAAATTATGTTTTCTCCCCATCTATAACCGTCCATTTGTTCAATGAGTTCCTGTTTTTTTGGACGAGAGGATGATGTACTGTTGGAGACCCGCACGGCTTTGGATCGGCACTTTTTCTGGCTTTGGGAAGTGCACCTTGAGTATTTGTTGGTTCCAATAATGATGGTACCCGGAATAATATATGTTGAGTTATTTATACGCATATATATCTATATATACATGTGATATGTGAATCTCACTTTGTTGGTTTAATCTGGTCTAATTTCCCAAGATTCGGGCAAACCAATCTGGAATCTCCAATTAAGATGCTTGAATCATACGTGAAAACACCATGTTATTCCTCAAATATTTTTTTGTGGTAAACTAACATTGAAAATGACCTATTTATAGTTGATTTACCCATTAAAAATAGTGCTTTTCCATAGTTATGTTAGTTTACCAGAGGGTAATTTCTTGGTGATAAGCCAAGGATGCTCCTGGCATCCTTGTAGGCACAACGTCATCATCGGACCAAGCCACACACATATGGGGCCTGCTGGAATCAGCCCGTGACATGGCTTTAGAAAAAACACCTGGCGCCATCGAGTAACCTGCGAGGTGGCGCCCCACATATTATGTTTGTTGCTTTGCATATTACCCATAGGATCCATGTATGCTATATATGGTCACATTTACCATCAATATACCATACATGGATCCTGTGGGTTATGTTATGCACATAAATTGATATATTAATATATTAATATATATCATGCATGTTATAGTGAAAATTTTATCTAATTGAATCGCCATAAACAGAATCAGCTAGTTCAGCTACTTCGTTATTTCCACTTGGCTAGCGACCCGAGACCCCAGCTGACATTGTGTTGACCTCACCCAGTTAACTGAAAGGGGTGAAGATTAGATGTTTTTAATATGCATGGGATAATATGTGTCAATGTGGGGTAATATGGGTTAATAGTGATTCATAGTGATTCATAGGGTCATAGGGGTTTATAGTGATTCATAGTGGTTGATAGTGGGTTAATAATGGTTCACATTGTTTAATTGTTAATATATAATTGGTGTTACCACTTGAAGTCTATCACCATGGTTGACAGCTGCAGTGTTTGCATTCATGCAACATATCGATATATCACGTGTCCGTGTGTAGAACATTGAGGGGCCTTATGGAGGATTGAATGACTTCAACTTTTTGTCTAAAGACATAATGCCCTATCCAAGAATTTAATGCAGACCCCTGTAGCCAGATGTAGCCAAGTGATAGAGTCACTCTGAACAGCCGAACAGTTCATGACCTTTGTTCTCCCAGGTTGAGATCCACACTTTGAACGTTGGGACTTCTTGGGGAAAATCCCTCCAAACTATGACAATCTTTTGGCCAAGCACCATCCACATCCATCCCTTCGGTAATCGTTGAAAACATGATATAACCTGTCACTTAGTCATCATGTTTCCAATTAAGAGCATCCACTTCCAAGGTGAGGCCCCCTTAGATAGCCAAGGATGCTAAGTTGACTCATGGTTTCAGGGGCTTTAACATGGTTTAATATGGTTTAATTTTCGTCAATGTTAGTTTTATACCAACAAACATCACTCGGGGACGGCCTTAAATGGCCTCTCGGCTGGCGCAATCACCAAGGTACTACCTTTACCAGATCTCCTCCTTCGGCTATGTGAAGCAGTCCACGAAGGCACAACTTGACAAGTTGTGGAAAATTCTGGGTTTAAGCTGGGTGATTTTTGGTGAAGTGTCAAGATTTAACGGAGTAGCACCAACAACTTTCTGAAATTGAAAAATAGCACAAAAGTGCACTCTCACAATCCCGAACTCTCTTTGTTGATGGAAGGTTTGTTTGATTTTGGGAGTCGGGTGTCTTGGAGACGTGGTATGGTCCAACCACCAGAGGTTACACTGCAAATTGCTAAACTATCCAGGGGATTCTCAGGGGATTCTGGTGGTCTTTTTCTTAAAATGGCACCAGAAACCATAGCTTTCCCTTGTAAACACGACCGGTAGCATGGTGAACCCCCCGAAGTTGGCCAGGCTCTGATCGATGGCATGACTGCTGCTTGGCACGGCTTTCCAGAGATGGAAGATTTGAAAAACATCAAGACAAAAGGGAACAAACACACATTGGAGGTATCTACCATATATAAGGCCTATGTAAGGGGATAGAGATACCCCCCAAAATATGGCCTTATATGGTACAGTACCTCCATTTTTGGATCCTGGAATTCCCATTGAATTTATATACGTACATTTCTACATATATATATATATATGTATATGTGATACTATTTGCAGACAGAAAGAGAGATATATAGAGTATCTATACACATAACCGTACAGCCAGTTATTTTGGCATATTGGTCTGCGAATGCCTTGTTTTAGTTCCAAGGGTAAAATCTCTCTACTTGTGCTGGCTGTGTATGCTGCAGGTTCACCTAACATGGGGAATTGTCTTGCGCGGGAAAGCAATGTCCCCTTTGTTGAAACCAGCCAAAATTGTACTGATCATTTACCAACTTTCTTTTGGAAAGATGTGCCCGGCCGATTGTTGGTACTGTTAGTTGTTCATAGAATACAACGAATAGAGAGACCTACTGTAGATTTACTGATTGGTGGTTTCAGACATTCTTATTTGGAATCCTGACATGGGAAACACATCAGACTTTAGCTCATATCCAAACACACACACACATATATATATATATATGTATACATACTTTATATGTGTATCTACATCTGCATTATCATATTTATGTATATACACTCTTTTGAACTAAGTTATTTCATCACATAAGTAATAATTAAACAATGTGCATTATATATATATGTATGTATGAAGATATATGTGCGTGTGTGTGTGTGTACTTTTGATGATATCTCGCAGCGGACATTCCTTCAGTGGGTTGGAGCAAGCCTGAAACTCATCCCAAATCTTGATGAAATCGCACTTCTTGATGGTAAAATCCCAGTCTTGATTGCTTACATTCCGGTTATCAAACATAGCAATGGACAATCACCCATGTACAAATGATTATCCCAAGCTTTAAACCTCCAATTTATAGGGGATTTCCCAGCTAGCCACTTTTGATGACACCGGAGGGGAAGTCCACAACAAAGGAAGCTGTGAAGATGGCGCACAACAACATCCGCCCCGCCACGGTCACTCTGGGCCATGGATTTGTTGACAACACCACGGTGCCCGGATGCCCCATGCCGCGACTTGGTTCGAAAGCGGGGGGTGGAGCAGTTGTGCAGCAGTTGTAGTTGGTTGCCGACTCGGCAGTCCGAATGTATAATTTGCATTATTATTATATATATATATGTATTTAATTTTAATATATGTATTTATATATATATGGGTATAGTATCGTCAAGATCTTTTTGCTGTGTTTGAGAACTTATAAAAACCATAGAAGTTGCGCACGTTTCATAGGAGTTGCGCACGTTCCATAGCAGTTGTGCACGTTCCATAGAAGTTGTGCACGTTTCATAGGAGTTGTGCACGTTTCACAAGCCCCCTATAACGTTCGTGTTCAACTGCTGCGGAATGGACTCAAAACCGAAGCTCTTAATGATACTATACCGATGTATATATATATATATAATTTTGTTATATATAAATATAATTAGCTATATAATGCTATATATATATTTACATATAGGTATATTCAGGTGTACATAGTTATACAGCGTGGGGCGCCCTACGTAGCTAAGTTGGGCTTTAACTATGATGATTGGGGCCTATGGTAGATATGTCGGACTAGTTAATGAGGTTAAACTTTCACACATTTTAAATATGTATGTATATATATATATATATTATATATATATATACATATGTACAGTGTTATGATTGTGCCTATATACCATTATTTCTAATTGTTTCTAATATCGTTTATTTCGGAACTATTGTATATACATGATGATTAAAATCCATGATCATCTTCATCATTTCTGAAACGACTGCAGGAAACTTGCTGGCGGGGAGGGACAAAAGCACTGGGGATATCAAGGGACACTCAACATGGAAGCCAACATAGCAACATCCAATAGGAAACTACCATAAACTACCTGATTTTCGGGGGTCCCATGTTGAACCAGGGCATATTCCTGTAACTTCCATTCTTGCCTGGTTGGAACATGTTGGAACCACTAGTCACTAGTCAGATTTCCGTTTGCGCATTCTACCCTCCAGGAATTTTAGATATGGGAAGTCCATCATTTGCAGATCGTTTTCCAAGAGAAACCATTGGTGTTTCCCATATTAAAAAATCCCGAATGTTCATGGTTAAATCCGTGTAATTCCTTTTTGTTGGTGGTGAATACACCTCCTTAAGTGACTGGTAATTCCTGAACCAAACCACCATGTCGATACATTGGCAATTTCACATAACTATGGAAAATTGTCATTTAATAGTTGATTTAACTCCGTTAAATAGTTTGTGATTTTTCAATAACAAATTGTTAAACAAAAACAGGTGGTAAATTATGATATCATCCCATTAACATCTCATTTAAATCCCATTAAATCCTGGATATGCTAACTTGATTGGATTGGTTTAAGGGAAAATTTACAGGAAACCATAGATTTTCCTATCAAATATGGGGCTGTCCTCTAGATTTTCCCTTAAACCAATCCATTGATAACTTCCTGGCTCGGCTGCACGTTTCCCCCCTGAAGGCATTGTGCCTCGCGCAACCGCAGCCCCACGGCCTACATGGAGAATCCCGCAGAGGAACGGGCCAACTACAGCAGCGACATGGTGCCCTGGCCTTGGGGTATGGGGAAGGGTCCTAAAAATTGGGGTGTGGGGTTCAGATATGTTAGGGAAACAGTTTGCGAACTGGAAAATCACCATAAGTCAAGTTCGGTAAATCATGTAAATCAACTATTTCTATAGGTAGTTTTCAATAGCTATGTAACAAATTACACAAGGGTAAGCTGTTCAAGACCATGATTTAATAGAATCTATTAAGTTAAGCAATAAAAATGATGAGCAATTTGGTTTTAAACCATAGAATTGGGACTGAAACATTCTAAGAAGTGGGATTTAAGTGGTTTTGGACGATTTGGTTTTAACGACTATATACTAACTAGTTTAGCATATAGCCACGGAAAATTGCAATGTTGATTGGATTAATTTACACATGGCTATGCAGAGATGTTTTGGTAGGATCGGAATACCGGGAGTTTTGGCTCCATCGGGCTGGGTTTGCGCATGAATGTGCAGTGTTTAAAATCATGATAAATCCTGTTTGTTGCAGGACATGTTTGCAAATCATGGTGCCCATGCACATGATGAAAATCCCAATGAAATCCCATGAATTAAATCCTCATGTCCTATAGGTTATCCTGTGGTTTAGACATGGATTGCATAAGATACGAAGCAAAAACCATGGATTTACATGTCATTCATCGGGATGAAGCTGAAACTCAAGGATGAAATGGACCAGTCCAGAGGCCAAACAACAAATCAGCTCCAATTTCTGTAGTTTATATATATACAAATAGATAAATATAAAATATATATACATATATATATATACATATACATATATGTTATATAATGTTATATATATACACAATTTTATGAGTATATATATAAGTTTTGACTATTTTGACGAATTGAAACTGGATTCATATCATGTAGAGGGGACTTGATCAGAATAGTCCGCCTGTTTCTTGCATGTTTGGTCAGTGACTTCGGGTAGCACCGCCATCTGGGGTTCCAATGCTTAGGACTATGACATGGATTTGATCAAAATCGTGGATGCAAAGACGGGAGAGCCCATGGGCACCATGAATTGGTTTTCAGTCCATGCCACCAGCATGAAGAGCACCAGTGGCCTCATTTCAGGTGGAGAATCTGAACTTCCAATGTTTGGGGAGAGACAATAATGAATAATTAGATGCTGCAAGACATTTCACCAGGGTTTCTGGGAAGGCATTCAATACTGTGTAATTAGATCATGAATCTATATTGCGGGAAGGGAGTCTAATTCAGTTTGCTGGGTCTTTTGGTGGGTGGAAGATGGATAAAACATGGGAAGTTTGGAAGCGACTAAGGGCACTAAATGATTTAGATTGGCTATGTCCGAAGATCAAGCCAGGCTGTGAAGCCACTTGTGGTGTTCAAGTGGTTCCGACGTTTACCTCGCTTGGATGATTCATCCTTTTTTCAATCCAAAAAAACACATAAGTCTCGGGAAGATAGGCAGAACCTTGAGCCTGTAGGCAGCTGATCGTCAAATCCATGTCCCAAGAATCGAGCTGGAGCAAGCTATGCCACCTGAGCAGCTAAAAGCCACATACAATACAGTGCACAGGAGATTTTAAGGTGATTTAAACTCCTCATTAACTATACTTATATAGATACAACCCCATACAAGCCCCATAAACCTTAGTTCTTGCAGCTATAAAACTCCTTTTCCCGAACTATGGGGCACCACCCTTTTTTCTACCCCGTTTGACAATCAAACATGGCGGAGAATGACCATGTAGCTCGGGGATTGCCCAGCCCTTATCGTGTTGGATGACTTCCACCCGGGGGGAACTTTCCCATATCATCCCATGAAAAACATAAGTAATGATATACTAACCAGCATTGATACTTTCCCTATATATATATAATCCCCAACCCCTTAATGCTTGTTTTGGAGGGGGGGACCTACGAAAAGAAATATTTCAGTAATTTATGTATATATATATATTATATTTTTATATTTTTTTATATATATTTTTATATTATTATATTATATTATAATATATTATATTTTAACATATATTAAGAAAATATAATAATATTTTCTGGGATAATCATCCAATTTGATGGGGCTTAATGGGGCTTGTTTGATGTTGTGC
>Ga0126342_10019228_pt1 | contig 11628 bp, 11 predicted proteins | sample Cyp1metagenome_FD_92528 | JGI IMG/M metagenome (GOLD analysis project Ga0126342, IMG submission 92528) | Coral microbial communities from Lord Howe Island, Old Settlement Bay, Australia - Cyphastrea 1 metagenome | ecosystem: Host-associated > Invertebrates > Cnidaria > Coral ... | reverse complement strand
TGTATGCCATGTATGTCATGTATGTCATGTATGTCATGTATGTCATGTATGTCATGTATGTCATGTATGTCATGTATGTCATGTATGTCATGTATGTCATGTATGTCATGTATGTCATGTATGACATGTATGACATGTATGTCATGTATGTCATGTATGCCATGTCTGTCATGTATGTCATGTATGTCATGTATGCCATGTATGTCATGTATGTCATGTATGCCATGTATGCCATGTATGTCATGTATGTCATGTATGTCATGTATGTCATGTATGTCATGTATGTCATGTATGTCATGTATGTTGTGTATGTCATGTATGTCATGTATGTCATGTATGTCATGTATGTCATGCATGTCATGCATGTCATGCATGCCATGCATGTCATGCATGCCATGCATGTCATGTATGTACTGTATCTACTGTATCTACTGTATCTACTTTATCTACTGTATCTACTGTACCTACTGTATCTACTGTATCTACTGTATCTACTGTATCTACTGTATCTACTGTATGTACTGTATGTAATTTGTATGTAATTTGTATGTAATGTGTATGTAATGTGTATGTAATGTGTATGTAATGTATATGTAATGTATATGTAATGTATATGTAATGTATATGTAATGTATATGTAATGTATATGTAATGTATATGTAATGTATATGTAATGTATTTGTAATGTATGTGTAATGTATGTGTAATGTATGTGTAATGTATGTGTAATGTATGTGTAATGTATGTGTAATGTATGTGTAATGTATATGTAATGTATATGTAATGTATATGTAATGTATATGTAATGTATATGTAATGTATATGTAATGTATATGTAATGTATATGTAATGTATGTAATGTATGTAATGTAATGCAATGCAATGTAATTTAATGTATGTAATGCAGTGCAATGCAATGTAATGTAATTTAATGTATGTAATGCATGCATGCATGCATGTATGTGTGTATGTATCATTATGTATCATTATGCACCCCCTATTGCGTCCACAATCATATCCCAGTATATCACCATTCTTGGTTCAGTCACCACTATTATTGTAGTGTAACCAATATAATCATATCCTGATATATCCCACTATTAATGATACATAATGATATCAATGATACCTGGTTGAGTCACCACTATGATTGTACCTTCAACAAAAATGGGAGCCCACATCCTCCAGGTCGAGAATCAGCAACGCCGCTTTGCGGAGTTCCTGTACCTCGCCGATGTGTTTTACGCTTCGCTAAACGGTGGTTAGGACGTCGAGCGAAACGCAACTCCCCGAGTTGCGAAATGAAGAAGACATACGAAATACTGGGAAAAATATGGGGAAAAAGCATGAAAAGGCCATGTTCATGGGAAAATCATTGGAAAATATGGAGAAAATATTGAAAAATTGCCACTTTAATGTGAAAAATTATGGGAATCTAGTAGAAAATATGGGAAAATCATCTGTAAATGGAGGTTTACAGCTGGAAAAAGTATCAAGTGAGCAGTCTCCAAAAAGGTATGTGTTGATCCACCAGTTAGGATGGAAGCGATTGGCAGCTCCCACAGAAATTGATTTCTATACAGCTACGGCTCAAACTTATTGGACCACAAGAAAACGGGTGAAAATCATCAAAATGATCAATGTTGTCATATGAGCCATGGTCAATACTCACTATATGATTGATGGTCATCCCATCCATAATAAGGATCCTTATAATGGTTATTATAAATCCCTATGAACCATTGGATGACTAGCCCTATTAATGGTTATTAACCATGAGTATTGACCATAGCTCATATGTTGTCCGCCAATTTTGAGCCATAGCAATTTTTCAGTAACCCGTTTTCGCCCTGCCCAAGTGTTGTTTCTCCCGGAGTGCCTCTTTCAAGGCTTCGCGCAAAGGTTGCAACTCTAAATCTAGTCCTGGTGCGGCTAACCACAACATTTTCGAAAGGGCTCCTGCCCAATCCACTGGGGAAATCTTGGGAGTATGAAATTCCTCCAATTTGTTGACCTTTGGATTGTAATTCTAGCTTAATGAGCCCCAAGTATGAGCCATCCCAACATTGAAATTGGGTGCCCTCTGGTAAACATTCACAGTTTGCTATTGAAGCCATGGCCATTGTTTTATAGTGAGTTTTCCCAGCAACATGGTGGATCTTTCTGAGGCTATGCGGCTATACCCCAATTTTTCAGACGATGTTTTCCATGCCCTCATGGGTATTGGCATCACCAGACTGGTGAAAAACCACATTCGATCCAACATGGCAATGGCAAATCCTCTTTCGGAGGTTTCGGTCGCTGAAAATGATCAATGGATCAATGGTGGATTTCCATGACACCAGTGTTTGATGACACGAGGGAGGGCATATAAATGAATGATTCTGTAATAAGCTAGTGATTGCGGAGACATTTCGTACCATGGTGAACACCGTGAACACGTGGGATAGTTCACCCCCGGAATCAGCCCGGGAATTCCTGGGGTGAACTAAGCAGGTGACCCATCGACCCAACTTACAACTTGGGGCGGAGCCTACACTCTCACCCTCAGCAATCGCATTTTTCCTGGGCCGGACCCTGCAACTGACAAGAAATGGTCCAAGAGTGGGGGTACAAAACCAGCCAAAATGCCGATACAATGGGGACAGGATTGGGATATAATAGGAATATGATGGGGATGTGATGGAATACACGGGGGTAAATTTTAAACAGAGCCAACAACATGCTATCGGGTTGTCTCAAACTGGGGACCTCCCACCTATGCCCATCACAAAGTAGGGAACAGGATCTTGTGTTTTCCTAGATGAGATAGATAAATAGATAGATGGATTAGATCAAGATTAAGATTAATATTAAGATTAAGATCAGATTAGATAGATAGGATAAGATAGATAGACAGACAAACAGACAGATAGATAGATATACCTGGGTTTGTCTGAAGAGAGGATGTCCCAAAATGTCATGGTGAATCATCATTGTCACCGTGTTTTTTAAGTGCCATAAATTGGGTGTGCCATAATTTGGCCCCGGTCTCGGATTTGGCCCCGAAGCGACCCGGAGACCTTCGGAGACCCGGCCAGGGCCCAGGGCGTTCCACTTGGCGCATGTTGTGTCTACATCACGATTGTGGAATGTATCCCCTAAACCATGTATACTGAGTATACTGAGTATACTGTATACCCTCTGGATCCAGTAAGTTAGTAGTTTTCTATGGAAGCCACAGGCCGTAGATGATGTACCTATTGATTGAGTGATTTTCCAGAGGATACCTTGGGACGAGGATTTCCCCCGCTGGTGCCATGGTCGTGGTCAAGTTACATGGGATAGGCATAGGATATGGTATCCATCATTTTCATGAGATGGGGATGGGTCAAAACCCTATCCCCCTGGTGAACATCAAAATAGCTGGTAAATGGATGTTCATCCCCCTAAGAATGGTATGTATAGGTATTGATCCATAGCCAGATTGCTTTCATATAGAATAGGTATACCAAAAAATGACATGAAAATGGTGGGATGACCACTTTTTTAGTTAGGAAATGAGCCACCATGTAATTTGACCATGGAAATCTTTAGCCACGGCCCACGGTTCCACAATACCATCGTGTTCACCGTTTCCAAGCTTCAGTACCCAGCCATCACGGCTCTGCGCCAGCTCGTGCATAGTGGCAAGAAGCCGTTCTCCTGAGAACAAAATGCAGAGCCGTTGGTACTGGCCATAGCGATATAGAAGGGAAAATGATGATTGGTTAGCCAGCCATGGTCATATAATGGGGATATGATGGAGATATACTGCAATGGATAGATAACAGTATACAATGGGGATAACAATAAAAATGATGACTACCGATTACCCTGTGGCTTTAGGGGTACCATGTACCATATCCCTATTTTTGATCATATCATCATATCATACAGACAGGGGCCCCGAAGATGGCTAAGTTGGTTTACAACTCTAATAATTGGAGAGCTGGCCGCTGTGGGAGTGCTCTCCCACAGTGGCCTGTTCTGGATAATTAGGACTTGTGTTGGATGGCTTTATAGTTAGTGGAGAGGCACCACATTGTAGTTATTTTTGATATAGTGGATAGTATATAGTCGGGACATTACAATGATATGAGGATATGACGAAAGCTCGTGCCATGTGAGGATGTGATTATCTCATTGGGTTCACCCTAGATGGTGATCAAGTTAAATCGTGGTGAAACTCTGGTTTTTTACCTCGATAGATGATGCTTCTGGAAGCATAAACCGGTGTAATTGCAAAAAAGATTGAAAAACACCACTCACTCTGCTTCTAATCAAGTATATTATGTATAATATATATATATACACGCATACATGTGTATATATACAGGGGTGTCTATCTTTCTAAACTGACCTGCTAAGTAGGATCGGATGAAACACACGAGTATGCTGTCAATGCCATGGCCAACTGGTTACAGCACCTCGTGGTGAACCTCATGGGAGAGCACCACTGGGGGCAGCCCCCTCAATGCTGATGCATCCAGGGCGTATAACTGGTTACTGTAAGGTAGAATTATTGGATATTATAATTATTCTATAGTTAATATCCAATGTATAATCTGATGATATATCCAATTATTGAATATAACCATTTTGAATTATACTAATTTAACACAGTTTGATTCCTGGAAATGTTCCAATCACTTGGTCAGATTATATATATATATACATACATTCCAAATTTCCATATTCTTGGTTATATCCCCATTATATCTACAAAAAACAAACACTATCATCTTTTATTTCACCGTACCAAACATACCAAGCCCTTTTTCAACCGAGCGTCTGATCTCTTTCGCCTTGTTGGCAGCTTCTTCCTGGTCAGGTCACGTCCCAAAAAATGTCGGATGTTAAGAAATTGTGAAGTGTCAATTTACAGTACTTGCAGGGGGCAAAAATTTGTTGGCATTAAATTCTTGAATTGTCTATCTATCTATCTATCTATCTATCTATCCATCTATCCATCTATCCATCTATCCATCTATCCATCTATCCATCGATCCATCGATCCATCTATCCATCTATCCATCTATCCATCTATCCATCTATCCATCTATCCATCTATCCATCTCCATCTATCCATCTATCCATCTATCCATCTATCCATCTATCCATCTGTCCATCTATCCATCCATCCATGTATCCATCTATTCATCTATCCATTGATCTATCTATCCATCCATCCATCCATCCACCTATCTATCTATCTATCTATCTCTCTATCTCTCTATCTCTCTATCTCTCTATCTCTCTATCTCTCTATCTCTCTATCTCTCTATCTATCTATCTATCTATCCTATCCTATCCTATCCTAATCTATCCTATCCTATCCTATCCTATCCTATCCATCTATCTATCTATCTAATATAATATTATATATATATGCACTGTGAACCCTTGTGAAGGGTCCCTGAAACACCAGTTTGGAGTGATTGAGGTGAGAAGACTTGAGAAGAGTTTAGACGAGGTGAGATCATGAGATGAGCTGAGAAGAGGTGAGATGAGTTCAGCAGAGGTTAGAAGACGTGGGAGGAGTTGAGAAGAGGTGGCAAGAGGTGAGAAAAGCCGAGACGAGTTGAGAAGAGCTGAGAAGAGATGGGCAGCGGTGAGATTCGTTGAGAAGAGTTGAGAAGAGTTGGGAAGAGGTGAAAAGAGGTGAGCTGAGGTGGGAAGAAATGAAAAAAAATGAGAACAGCTGAGAAAGGTTGTGAGAATTGAGAAGAGCTGAGAAGTGGGGGCCACAGTTGAAAAGGGGTGAGGCAAGGTGAGGACGAATTCAGAGAACAGAGGTTCGATGACGTGAGGCCTCACTCCAACTCCTTTCGGCAAAACTTGTCTTTCGATCCTATAGTACAACATTCCTTGCTGCTGGAAACTTCCGCCACCCGCCTGGCGCGGGTTCTACTCGTATTTTCACTCAAGAAGACTGGAGAAAGAGAAAAACGCTGACCTCCACCAACGAAATAACGTCTCAAAACGGTCACCGCCTCCTGTTGCTTCTTTCTTTTGGCTTCCTCAATTTTTCGCTCCTCGTCCCTTTTAACCTGGCTGGAGATGCCATGGAATTCATGAAAAAAAGAACTGGCTGGTTGTGGTAGGAGCTCCTGGTTTCCTGGAATATCTGAGAGTTCTGGGACCAGAAAAATATAGTTGAACGAAATAAGACACTTCCGAACTTCAGTCCAGCTGACATGTTTGAAGGAAATCCCAAGAAATGAGGTCCATCACTGGCTTGGTTTAATGGAATTGTCTATTGGAAACCATAGTTTCTACCATGGTTTTTACCACCAAAGATGGGGTTGTCTGTTAAGGTCGCACAGTCTGAATATTGTGACATCCGGCGCTGAAAAAGTCTAAATACAGATGCATAAAACACAACTTGCAATATGCGCCAGCGTTTAATCTTCATTTTCCGTTATCAAACAGCCATTTGGTGGTTTCCTAAAATGGGGGTACCCCCAAATCATCCACTTTAATAGGGTTTCCATTACAAACCATCCGTTTTGGGGAACCCCACTTATGGAAACCTCCATTTGGGACATTTGAGAGGGCCCAAAATGGTGGTACCCCAATCCCATCCACCGATGCGCCTCCTCTTCGCGACGCTTCTTCTCCTCGACGACACGTCTTTCTTCCTCCTCTTTGCGCGTCTTCTCTTCTTGGATCCGGCGTTCCTGGTCGAAATGCCACCGGCGCCCGGGCAAACCAATGTGTAATCAGAGAAGGCCATGGGTCAGTGGGTTCCTACCAGCTGTTGAAAACTCGTGGTGGAATCGCCCTTCGGAGTCTCGGAATCTAATGCTGGAAAACTGGCGGGGGGAATGTCTAACCAATCATTTCCACAAAATTCAACGGATTCGTTTCAACCCGCCCCTTTAGGTTAACAATTCTGTGCTAAGGACTCCATGGAAATCCGTGGATGAACATTATAAGTAAGCAAGCAAACAAGCAAGCAAGCAAGCAAGCAAGTAAGCAAGCAAGCAAGCAAGCAAGCAAGCAAGTAAGTAAGAAAGTACGAAAGTAAGTAACTAACTAACTAACTAACTAACTAACGAACGAACGAACTAACTCGAACTAACTAACGAACTAACTAACGAACTAACTAACGAACTAACTAACGAACTAACTAACAAAGTAACAACTAAGCAACCAAGTAACTAAGTAACTAAGTAACTAAGCAAGCAAGCAAGCAAGCAAGCAAGCAAGCAAGTAAGTAAGTAAGTGAGCAAGTAAGGAAGTAAGGAAGTAAGTAGGAGAATAAGTAAGTAAGTAAGAAAGTAAGTAATTAAGTAAATAAACAAATAAGTAAGAAAGTAAAAAAGTAAGTACGTAAATAAGTAAGTAAGCAAGTAAGCAAGAAAGAAAGTAAGGAAGTTAAGGAAGTTAAGTAAGTAAGAAAGGAAGTAAGTAAATAGATAAGTAAGTAGGTAAATGAGAAGGTAAGTACATAAATAAGTAAGTAAGTAAGTCAGTAAGTAAGTAAGTAAGTACGTAAGTAGGTAAGTTAAGTAAGTAAGCAAGTTAGAAAGAAAGCAAGGAAGTTAAGGAAGTTAAGTAAGTAAGTAAGTAAGTAAATAAATAAGTAAGTAGGCAAATAAGAAAGTATTACGTAAATAAGAAAGTAAATACGTAAGTAGGTAAGTTAAGTTAAGTTAAGTTAAGTAAGTAAGTAAGTAGGTGAGTAAGTAGGTGAGTAAGTAGGTGAGTAAGTAAGTAAGTAAGTAAGTAACTAAGTAACTAAGTAACTAAGTAACTAAGTAACTAAGTAACTAAGTAACTAAGTAAGTAAGTACGTAAGTAAGTAAGTAAGTAAGTAAGTAAAGTAAGTAAAGTAAGTAACTAAGTAACTAAGTAACTAAGTAACTAAGTAACTAAGTAACTAAGTAACTAAGTAACTAAGTAACTAAGTAACTAAGTAATTAAGTAACTAAGTAACTAAGTAAGTAAGTAAGTAAGAAAGTAAGAAAGAAAGAAAGAAAGAGAGTAAGAAAGTAAGAAAGAGAGTAAGAAAGTAAGAAAGAAAGAGAGTAAGAAAGTAAGAAAGTAAGAAAGTAAGTTCAGGAAGCTAAGAAAGTTAAGGAAGTTGAGGAAGTTAAATAAGTTAAGTAAGTTAAGTAAAGTAAGTAAAGTGAGTAAAATAAAGTAAAGTAAAGTAAGGAAGGAAGGAAGTAAGGAAGTAAGGGAGTCAGGAAGTGAGGAAGTGAGGAAGCAAGCTTCCTAAGCAAGCAAGCACTTTACAGTAAGCCACTATTTCCATTCATTGAATGCTGATGCATCCCAAATATCCCAAAGATTGCTTGGTGAAAACCGGACCCCTGGTGGACTGTATTGGATCTATTCATTTTAGAACCCTTCTGAAGTGGGTATATATTCATATCAGCCACGTTTTTTTGTTCCCACGTCAGGATGGTGGCTACACCATGTAAAAACCCCAATTGATGATAGCTCTACATGTAAAAAAAAACATATCACTTTAATATGATAAGCAAAGCAATCTAGGTATTTGGGAGAAATGATATGTGTCATGTCCAAAATACTGTATGTGGTATGGTCATCCATTCCATGATTATATCATTATGGAAACTGCTGACGAATCATCACATCAAGGAGTAACTGGCTAGGAAGTGGGTTACTAACCCAGTCATAACTAGGATAACCAAGTGACCAACCAGTTTCTGTACGATTGGGATAATCCTCCAATTGGTTAAAAACCCAAAATTACTGGGGTATATTATCCAATATCTACTAGAGCACTTAAGGACTATGGAATCAATATTCCATAGTGTATAATATTCCATTCTTAGGTTCCACTTGACAATAATAGCTTGATAGCTTTCATTATGGATTATCAGAATCCCCAATAAATTAGGTAGTATAACTCCCAGCAAATGGTAGTGGGGATTAAGACAAATTATACATTACCATGGTTATTGGCCAAATGGGAAAAAATGACATAATCCCCAACAAATGAGGGTATTGTTAACCAATGGATTATCATATTCCCTGTGGGTTACCAATTAGGTTTCCCTATGAATTATCATCCCCAATAAATCAGCTAGTATAACCCATAGGTAATAAATTGTTTCATTGGTTCATTAGGGGTCAATCCCCCAAAGATTGGTTGAAAAATACCCAACAAGATCATGTCCCCTTCAAAATTAAATATCGGGATTTTCTCTATGGATTCTCACAGCATTTCATAAAAATTCACCAAAACAACCGAAGAAATTCACCAATCCCGGCCATTTTCCCAAGAAATCAGTCCTGCTCCTTTCGTCGCTGCTCCTCCGTTTTGCGGCGCTGCTGCTCCGCCACGCGTGCCGCTTCACGGCGCGCCGCCTCGAACGAGGGGAAACGTGAAAGGCGGCTTCTTGGTGGCGAAAAAATTGTGAACAAATTGTGACAAAAAAACATATTTCATCAGGGAAAATTGGATTTGAACCATCAAAACTGTGGATTACAACCAGTAACATTGTGATTTGATTTAACCGACAAGAACGAGATTTGTTGGTGCAAAAACTGGAATTGAAGCGGTGAGCAGCAAGAGAAGGGGAATCTGCAGGACGAAACTATGCATTTCAAAAACCAAAAAAATCTGGGTTCGCCCAGCACTCAGTGGCGTTCAAATCATGCAAACAGTTCAAAATTGTGGGTTGAACCCCTGAGTAAACTCCTTTTTTGGAGCATACTTATTTCCCTCCAAATAGAAACATTGGATATTGTAACGGAGTGTGGTTTATTAATACTTTTGGTTTATTAATTCTTGTTTCCAAATGATGTTGAAAAATTGTTGAAATGACAATCCAGCAACCAAGACGGCCTCTTCCTTCTGCCTTTCCTCCTCTTGTCTTCGCATCTCCTGACATGGCGCACGCACGGCCCCCCTGGTTTCACTGGGTTAATTTTGTTGGTAAAATCTACAGGAAAGCATGGTTTTACAAAGATTGGGTGGTTCTTGCAAAATATCCTTTCAATTCGTGAAATGTAGTAGTTACCCTTCTGGTTTGCATGGCCTAATGCTCCAGTATCAGTAGTCACCCAAGCACCCAAAACTCAACTGGGTCAAATCGTATGGGTTCAGGTCTGTAAAATCGGTGGGATCACTGACTTTGGGTTCGAAAATGCTCGAAAATTGCCTTTTGCAATGACATAGAAGGCAGTGCCTGCCTGGCAGGATTTCTCATGATTGCATTACATAATTAAGGTTTATGTTGCAGTGGTCTCAAGGCCAAGCTTACGATGGCCGAAATTTCAACGCGGATCTATCTCGACTGCCTTATTTCTTTGCGATTCGGCAGGTTTCCAAAGCTCTTGAAATCCCTTCAGCTATCCAAACCCCCACAAGGAAAGCTTCACAGCCCATTTGGCTGTGGATCAACAAAACCCTGGTACCTTTCTGCGAACGCATAGCTGGGCCCCCTAGGATGTGGTGAGATTGTTGTGAGGTCGCTGTGATCTTCCCAGTTCTAGATGAAAAACCATTGGTTTCGCTGGAAGTTGGGCCCGTATTCAACATATGTTTTTTTCTGTTTTTTATCCCAAGTTAGTAATGATTTAACCCCACACAAATATGGGAACATCATAGAAAATTCACTCTTGAACCAATCCCCATATGGATCCCCGACCTGAATATTCCAAGAATTTCAAGGCCATGGGACCCCCCTCACCTCGAGCTCTTCGCGGAGCTTCTGAGCCAAGTCATCATCCACCTTCTGCCTCAAGGTCCCATTTGAGTCTTCTTTTTATGGCTTAAACATGTGAATTTTACCAGCAAAATGGTGAAATCATGGGTACATAGTTGGCATATAACTTGGAATTTTGGGGTTTATATGCATACATACATACAATACAATACAATACAATTCAATACAATACAATACAATACAATACAATAACATAACAAACCATACCATACCATACCATACCATACCATACCATACCATACCATACCATACCATACATACCATACATACCATACATACCATACATACCATACATACCATACATGCCATACATGCCATTACACAAACAAAACCTTAACACAGAGGAGTTTTTACAGACAGAAGCTGGTATGCAAAGAAACGTTCACAAACAGAAACTTTTTTACACAGAGGACGTTTTACACAGAAGCCTTTACACACAGAAACTTTTACACCAAAAACCTTTACACAGAGAAGTTTTTACCCACAGAAGCTTTTATATACAGAAACTTTTATGCAAAGAGGCTCTTGTACAGAGAAGTCTTTACCCATCTTTCATCATGTCTCCTTTTTAATGATCATTCACCATGTGTCACCTTAATATCTTTGTTTTCATGCTCCTTTGGTCAACTCCTCCGTCGTTTAGTTTTCATGTCGCACGGTGTTCTGTCCGTCCACGCTTCGCCCTCGCTCCCTCTGCGGCGAAGAAAACTAAACGAGAACGCAGAAATAAATAGCGACTAGAAAGGTGGGATAGAGCTGATTACATTAGCAGAAGCAGCGACTAGAAGAATGTAGACGTAGCTGACACAGCATGCTTTGGTGAATTGTGGCCCCTGATACCATCAGTGCGCGCGATGTTTCAGTAAAGATCTTACGTCGATTTCGTGCAGAGCACAGC
>Ga0126342_10019227_pt1 | contig 11628 bp, 12 predicted proteins | sample Cyp1metagenome_FD_92528 | JGI IMG/M metagenome (GOLD analysis project Ga0126342, IMG submission 92528) | Coral microbial communities from Lord Howe Island, Old Settlement Bay, Australia - Cyphastrea 1 metagenome | ecosystem: Host-associated > Invertebrates > Cnidaria > Coral ... | reverse complement strand
TCAATCACCTTTCGATCCATCAGTGGCTTCGCTCTGCCATCCGTGATTCACAACAACCAAGCTCTCCTATAGGTTTCCTATTTTTGAAACTTCCGCCACCGCCTTGTGCGGTACTACTGGTATACCATAGAAATATATAGACATAGATCTAGAGCATATATATATATATTATATATATATATTGCAGAGAGAGAGAGGTTTTGATATTTAGATCTATAGATATAGAAATAAATATATATATATAGAGATATCTATATCTGTGTGTGTGTACACATACATACATGCATGCATGCATGCATAAATAAATAGATAATATATAAATAAATATATCAATATATAAATAAATAAATAAATACATACATACATACATATATACATACAACATTACATACATACATACATACCTACCTACCTACCTACATCCATCCATCCATCCATGCATCCATGCATGCATGCATGCATGCATGCATACAGAGACAGAGAGAGAGAGAGAGAGAGAGCCATATAGATACAGATATATATATATATACATAGATATAGTACCTGCAGATGACGTGGGAGTAGTCGGACATACCCAAAAAGAGCAAATGCCCATGTCATCTGCATAGTTAAAGAACTAAACAATGCATGTGTCATTTGTAAAGTGCCTGGGAAAAATATTACATGACATAGGACCCCTCCAATGATATAGGACCTGTGCAATTATTTGGGGTCTCCAAGATGCACTCCCCTGCAAACCCCACACTCCCAAACAATATCATATACTTGTCACCAGAAGATGAATGAAAACACGGGACTTGGTGGCCGATTTAGCCTAGTTTTTTTTTGCATATGACATTGGATTTATGTATCAATTTAGCTATGTTTTTTTAATACACATGACAAGGGAGTTATGCGCTTGCCTGACGGGCAGAGTTTTTCCATTTTTTGGACACATGACATGGGAAAATTTGAGAAGAATCTTGTGACTTCCAGGAAAAACATCAGGAAACCATTTTTTTCTCCACGCCGAACGCTGCATTAATTTTGTTTGAAGAATGGGATGGGGAGGGTTAGGGAAGGCTCAAAATGAAGCGTGGGGCGGGGTTTGGGCTGCCCATGCTTCCCAAGAATGGGGTGGAAAGGATGGTTTAGGAAGGGTCAAAACGAACCAAGAAAAGGTGTTTGGGCGTTTGTTCCCAAGAGTGGGGCGGGAAGGGTTTGGAGGCGGTTCAATGCGCACCTCAACAACAAGTTCTTGTTGAGGTGTGTTGGGAAGAGGAACTGACCACATGAGATAGGACTTCCAAGGTGGAAACTGGCAGGTACAGAGGAAGGCTCAAAATGAAGCATGGGGAGGGATTTGGGGCTGCCACCCACTTCCTAGTGGAGGTTGGGACGGGGATCATATACACTCATATACCCACATCTCATTTCTTTGCTCATGTAAGAAGTGAAACCTAGGGTGTGTGAGATAGTTCACATGACATGTTCGCTGCAAACCCCACGTTTGCCCGCCACGGATCCCGCATATCCTTTGCCATGCTCAAATCCCTGCGTAAGGCTAGCGCGTTTTATTGTCCAAAACCTAAAACCCAAAAAGCTTAAACCCTGAATTAAAACCCTAAATCCTAAAAACCTAAAGTCAAAATATATCAAAATCGCTGCATATAGCCAGTGTTTTCATTCATCCTCTGGTGGCAAGTATATGATATTGTTTGGGAGTGTTATTTGGGTGTGGTCCAACGTGGGGTTTGCAGGTGACATGTTGTGCATTTTGGAGAGCCCAAACAATTGCAGAGGTCCTATGTCATTGGAGAGGTGAGAGGTCCTATGTCATGTAATATTTTTCCCAGGCACTTTACAGATGACACGGGCGTTATGCATTTTTTAGTTTGTTTTCACTTTGCAGATGACATGGGAGTTTGCGTTTTTTGCGTATGTCCGACTACTCCCATGTCATCTGCAGGCACTATATATGGATATATATATATAGGTATGTATATATGTATATATATATACACATATAGACATACATACATACATACATACAATTACAATTACAATTACAATTACAATTACAATTACAATTACAATACAATACAATACAATACAATACAATACCATACATACATACATACATACATACATACATACATAGAGAGAGAGAGAGAGATAGATAGATAGATAGATAGATAGATATAGATAGATATAGAGATATCTGGATCCTTTTTCTGATGCCATTTTTCCATTTTTCTGTGGCAAGTTCCATGTGGTCACACCAACGTCCCGTGTGAAGGCCATGGGCAAGTTGCCAGAGTATTCAGAGGCACTGCCACCGCCCTCCACCATGCTGACGGGTCCAAGTACCTTCTTCGATGTGGACCTTGAGAAGGCACAGGGACAGGGCACCTGCGGGTATGACTGGCTTCATAATGGTGAACACATGATATTTAAAGCCCAGATTCACCGAATTAGTTGGTTAAAATGTCTACATAATTACATTTCAGGGCGAGATTAGCCTCCCTCAGTGTATTTACGATCGTATTTTTAATTGGTAGAGTCGATCATGAAGGTCGTGAGCGCATTGCAGATGCCCGTTGATGGTGAAAGTGAGGAAGTCTATGAAGTATTTAGCTGGGGGTTTGACTTGCACCGGAGATTTGGGGATGGGATGTGTCAGTACCTCTGGGGCCATTCTTTTGGATTATATAACATCAATTTACCAGCCATGTTGACGTTCACTAGGGAGCCAGGAAATTGCAAAGAACTGCAAAGAATATATTGTCTATGAGGGCACCGCAAACGTCTTCACAACACCAAACTGTAGGGTGCCCTCTTGCAACACTGATCACCATCCATTCGCGACAATAATCAGCTTATGTACAGGAACAAAATGTTGGTCTCTTGTTGTCACCATCATGTGAGATTGGTGGTTTGTGATTCCCAGATGTGTTTATTTTCCGCCCTTTAATCATATCGTATGTATATGTTTTTACATTTCATACAACATATTGTATGAATATCATATTATGAGTATATATTTATACATTATATATATATATATACGTATATTAACCAATCAAATAGGTGCTTGAAGCCATCAACCATTAGTCTACATTTTCCACATTTATCAAGGTTGGGCTCTCGCCTTTGCCACTGGTGACTCCAGACACCGATCTATCAAAGGAGCGCAGGGGGGTGTCCCAGGATAAGCAAAGACGTTTAGCAGAGCATCAGGTTTTTGTCATTTTTTTTACAATGAAATGGTCGAAATTGTATCATCCATTTCAGAAAGTCCTCTAGTTTTTTGTTTCGATGGTTTTCCTGTTGTGGTTTTGCCTATTTTGGAGTTACCAGTTCCGTGCCCTGCAGAATTGTCACCTTCGCCTATTCCAACGTGTTGCTACGTGGGTTGTGTTGGGTCCCATCAGATGGCCAAACAACTGATCTTGTTGACATTGTGTGAGGAGATTCCTACCCCGCCGTGTGAACCCGGATCACTGACGGCAGGCGAGGGGGGTGAGTCAAAACCTACCCTTTTGGGGGTGATAAACATCCATAGATCCCGTCTATTTTGATTTTGATGTTCACCAGGGTTCCACGCATGAGTATCACGTTTGGTAGTTTGATGATGTATCCATTTAATAAATTCATTTCTGTGCTTGCATGCGATAAGGCTCCGATGAGGGGACAGGTCCATTGTCTTTTCTGAGTTTTGCATCATTACATGTAAGGCATTCAGTGGAATCATGGCCCCGTATCTGAATAAATACCATGTAAATATATGTAAATATCAATGAAAGCTAATACACTCTGCGATGTATGAGACAGGATAGTGACATGCATTGTGATGCTATGCAGTTTGATGTAGCGGGCCTTTTAAATGTATTAAATGTATTTGTGTGTGTGTGTGTTGTACTAGTTGGTGAAATGCACATTTGTACATGCTCTGGAAGCATGAGCAGTCACTGCTTCAACCCGTTGTGTCAAGGCAAGCATGCAAGTGTGCATACTGTATCGCACCAGTCTGAAAGCAACTATGGCATTTCTTGCAAGAGTGTCCAATCACCAAGGAGGCCTATTGAGCCTATTGCTATTCAGCACAGCCTTCATCCATCTTCTCTTTTACCTGGTCATCACTCAAAAATTCCAAGTTGCATGAAAAGATTCGCAAGAAATGCATTCCAATGGAGCAGTATCATAATCCATAATGGACATCTCCCTTTGGAGCCACCAATTGGGGGGACTTCCGATTGGTTCATCCCATTATCCCCACCAACCCGGGAACTCCCATGCTTCGCCCCTCAGGTTTGGCGGATCCGGAGACCGTGGAGAGATGCCGAGACAGCTACAATCGTGAGTTGGACCGACAGCTGCAAGATGCCACCAGGAGCCATGGGACCCATGGGACGTTGGCCGATGGGCTTACCAATTGATGATGGCTGATTGGTTGGTGTAGTGGGGAAAAAAAAACCACCCGGTTTGATTTAATGGATAACTAAAGAAAAAACCATAGATTCTGGATAGACGCACTTGTTCCTAGATCATTTGGCGTTTGCGAAATTCTGTAAGACCCTTATGGTCCTCCACATTCTGGTCCACAGCTGTTCTGACAACAGAAATTCATCCGATGGAAACAATGCTTCGCTCATCCTTCCTGTCATTCATTTTCCAGCAAGGGAAAGCATATCACAGGTATCTAACATCAGTCACAACCAACAACCAACTGTTCTCAACTGTCACAACCAGATGTTTCCAACTCCAGGAAATTGGAACAGGCGAACGCGGAGAAGAAGCATCGCCTGCGGGAAGAAGCTCGCCGACTTCGGGAGCAATACAACGCAGAGGCACCGGTCAGACAGGAAGCGATGGGAAAAACTGGGTTCGAAGGGACAAATCCACAGGAAACGCTTGGAAATTGACCAGCCAAGATGCGCAATATGTGAGTTTTCCAGTTGTTTTCCAGTTGAACTTCCCATATTTGGCCGGGGGACCAGACTTCCGTCCACTTTTAGGATGGTTCAAAGATCCAGGGGATTTGGATACGATTTGTGGTTGGGTTTCAGGGAAAAGATTCAAAATCCCTCATATTTTTGTGGTAACAAGTAGGGTTTCCTGTAAATCCAGCAAAAGCAAGTCGATCATGCAACGCAGCTAATGAATTTGACACGCAGCAACAAGACATGCTGGACTTGCAAGGTTGAGAATGAGCTCTTGGAACAAGCGCGCGTTGTGGTGGAGAGATTTAGTGACAGGTCAGCTGGGATTGTGGTTGCTGAATTTTACGAAAGTCAAATTTCCAATTTGTAGATGTCAAGCCCCAAACTTCTCAATGTTTGCCAAACTCCAATAGGTTTAGCGGTCCACAACTTGCTGACAAGGATGGCTGTCCTACAAGAAGAAGCCGATCGCCAACATCAGCGTTTGGAAAAAGAGGTACCCCGCGCATCGCTGTTTCCTTCAACCTCTGATGTCGGGTTGGATCAATTGTAAAGCATAGCTGGATGAATATTGGATGTTCATGGATTTGCGGCATCCATAATTTGGGGATTTCCAAGCAAACGATTGGAAAGTCATGAAAGAAGACATTGCGGGGGTTTGCGTCAAAATGAGTGACTTCTGTCCAATTTCTGGCAATTAAATCATGGGGCAAGTGATGATCAACCGTGGGATGGAACGGGCCTTATTTCAAGACGACTTCTGACGTGGGGTTCTACGGGACCAGAGGCGGCTGTTTTCATATCTCTAGCTATCCTTCAAGATGGCGGTGGGATCAAAGTTCTTGACCCAAAGGGGACCATGAATAAACATGGTTGCAGAACGTTGCATAGCTTTAACATGCATTAACCCACGATTTTCCACGACTTTCCATATTTTCACGGGGTTAGCCACGCTTGGTCATGAGCCATGGGATGCCATGGGTATCCAGCGATCCAGGCTCAAGAACTGATGAAGGAGTCCCAGCGCTATTATCACTTCAAGGTGGCGCTTGGGCGCTGGGAATGGCTAGGATGGTGGAGGTTGGAATGGCTGGGATAGTCTGATGGAGAAGAAATGAGGTTCGAACCTGGCGAGTAGTCAATTGGTGCTATGGGTATCTCCAAAAATGGATAAACATTTGGGGAAGATATGCCCAAATTGCCATATTGATGGGGAAACATGGTGATAAATCATGGGATTTCGGGTGCCCATTCCCCATTGACAAACCTGTGGCACACGTAAAGCTTTGTGACAGTGGTTGCTAGATCGATTGCGAGCTCTGGGGTGGTCACAAGCTATGAATGAAGACCCTAATGGTTCAAGTTGTTCCATGTCAATAGATGTGGAGGCCTCAAGCTTTGGAGTTTTTTGGTTTGGTATCATATCATCAGAATCATAATATCAAATAGAATCTCATCAATTCAGACCATATCACATCTGCAGGGGACATTTGATGCTAGATACTTATTGATATACACAAACACGCATCGTCACATATAACTGCACATTATTCGCATATACTTCGGGCTGAGGTTCCAGTTAATACTTTGATATATTTCACCATAGTTGTGGGGACCCCATATCCGATACATAGTTAAACTTGGGGGTTCAAATCCCAGGATACATCCATCAGCAACCATAGTCATAACCCACATACATATATATATATATATATATATTATACATGGATATATAATATACATATCTATATGTATATACACATGTGTATTTGTGTACATATATATATATATATATATATTGTATGTATTATATAATATACACATAATTATGTACATGTATGTGCATATATATATATATATGTATATATGTATATGGGAAAGTTAACCCATTCTTATCGGGGACTTACGACTTCTGAATCACCAGGGTTACTTCCAGTGACCCTGATCCAGGCCGAAGCGCGGCGATTGCTGGGCTCGTCCGCCTCCATGATGCCCTCCTTCATGGGGCGAGGTGAGAAGAAACGACTTGGGAATTTCCCGAAATCGGGGGATAGATCGTCCGGTAGATCATTGGTTTTATTTGGGATAGTGATGATCCTAAGAATGTGGATTTGCCATGCCAAACCAGCCAAAACCGGTGATTTAGTCAGCCAGAAGGGATGTCAAAAGCCAAAATGGTGATCTAAGCATCAAACATAGGCTTTTGCCAGTCACGATGATTTCAACCATCAAAGATTGGAATTTAGCCAGTCACAATGATGATTTGAAGCAGCCAAAATGGAGAGTTAGCCACACTGGAAATGGGTTTGTCCGAAAACGGTGTAATTTTGATTGTGCCCTAACTTGTTGGGCACGGGTCAAAATCATTCACCCCCCCAGCATGGATGATGAATACATTGAATACAAAGCATGACCACCCATTTGTTGGTCTGTTGGTACCGCATTTTCAGCCATACCAACTGGAGATTGGATGGCAGCAGATGGAATCACCCGTTCCCATGTATGGAAATAGGAGTTATCCACTAAAAAAGGGTGCACACAACCAACAAATATGAGGATTGTTTAACCAGCAAGAAGTATGATATGCTATCCCCAAATGGGCCTGTGTGATTTCATTTTGAAATCCGTAGGTTTCACACCAATTTTTCGCTGATCAGCTGGATGTTCCCCCATCTCGCCCCGTAGGCTGTAGGACCCATTTCCAAAGCTGTGGAAATACTGAGTGGATTCAGTGGGTTGGCAGGATTTGGGTTTGGCTGAAAATAGGTTCCAAAATGTTCCAAAAAAATTGATCGTTGATCATCATGTTTTCTATTGGAAGGGCCAGAAAATTGGGTACTCCCAGCTTTAGGCCAACCCATTTGACAGATCAACCGTTGAGAGCAGGTTTGTCGTCACCTGGCACCGGTTATGGCGGCTGTGGCGGCTATGGCGGCTATGGGCATTTGCCACGCTGGGACCACGAGGATCTCCCAGCTTTCCCAACGTTCTCTCAACGGTCACCCAACCTTCAAGACCTGCTGAATGGAGTCGAGTTCTCAGTTCGGAGTTGATGATTTTTGTTTGGAACAATGGAATGAACTCATGTGAAAGGAACTTGCAGTGAACAAGTGGGGTTCAGATCATTATGCCAAATTGCCCCAAACTCTTGCTGGTCTATTTGGTCGATCCAAAAAGCGTCATGCAACCGAGGCATCCAATCCTCTCTATGGCAGCGCCCCCCCACCGCCACCACCCCCTCCCAAGCTTCATGGCCGAGACATGCCACCTCCTTCCAACACATCACTGGCACCACCGGCGCCACTGGTGGCCCCAAAGCCCTCTGGGCCAGCTACAGCACCCATGGCACCACCAAGCCCCGTAGGTCCAACTGCCCAAGCCGTGCCTGTCATGGCTCCAATTCGATGCCAGTCCACTGTCTCAGCCGGGGTAAGTCCAATGTCGGCAACCAGGCCTGTGGAGGAAACTGACATGCGCTATTTTTTGTTGCTGAAATCTGCCTTTTGGTTGGTGAAACTGCATCAGACCATCCATTGTGTCCGTTTCCCCATTTCTGAGGTTCGATCTTTCAACTGGCTGCATGGTTGGTGTTTGCTGACTTAAGTCCATCGAAGACCGTTTGGACCCGATGTCCCCAAGATTGGCCAAGCACCCAATCTGCTGGGAGGTTTCTGCAGACGGTGAATCGCGGCACACAGGCAGGCAGCCCACCAGGCCCCAGTGCTGGAGCGGTTGGGGATTTCCGCGTGAGTGTCGAGCGTGGAGAATGCACACCTCGAGCCAGCCCAGTTGAAGTTTCCACGGTTGAAATTTTGATGAACCTTCGATATCAGAGATATCCTTGGGTAAGCTGATGTTTATCAGGCCGGTGACCTGCAATTTGCCTGCAATGATTCAGGTCCTTCACCCGTGGCCACCTTTCATGGCGCAAGTGAGCCTGAAGCTTAAGCAGTGACCATTTGTGTAGGGGTCAAAATTTGCATGCCCGCAAAGAAATGGATAGTTTATGAATGTTGTTAAATTGTATTAAATTGTTAAATACCAAAACACAGATTTTGTACCCACATTTTGACCCATACCCATTTCAGTGGCTGGATGAACCAAAGGATCCCGTGGGTCCGATTCCGCCAATATCATCACGATGGTCATCGTCAGCAGCTCACTTAACACCAAGTCACTAAGCACCAGTGTACCATCAAGACTAAGCACTGTTAATTATTGTTGGCAAGACTAATCTTAATTATTGTTGATTATAATCATCCTAACAATGACATCCTAACAATATCTAACAATGATGACAATGAATGAAGACTAACAAAGATTACACACATCCCATGATTATCCCCAAATTCCCAGTGAAGTTCACCAGAATTCCATGGGAAATTCAAGGTCTCCTTCATGCATTCCATTGGTTCAAGGGAAAATTTGCAGGAAACAACTCAGGACACCACAATGTCTACATAAATATATAAATATAAATATAAATATATATATATATATGTATATACATGTATCTAATATTATATAATTATACATATTATATAATATATTTCATGGGGAAAACCGTGGTTTTTGGTGAAGATGCTCCCTTCAACCGGTTACCACGACTCGAAGTTGACCTGAGGTGGACGCCACCTGAAACACCGCGTCCCTGCGCTCCGGTGTGCCCTTCGGCGCCCTTGCACATGTGTAGCCGGTCACCGCTGGGTGCATTACAAGTGCCACAAGGCGGGGATGCCACCTGGTGCTGTAAGCCCTGGTGAATATAGGGGATTATACTATGGGAATCCTACTATCATCAATATTGGGACTATACTATGGGGATATACTATGGAAGCCCAGTATTTTGAGGACTATCAATTTTAGGAATCCTATGGGATGAAGTTGTGAAAACCATATTTTACCTTGCCAAAATCATGTTGAATCAGAAAAGCATCCATAGATATCCCGCTCATTCGTTAGTGGGAAAATCGATACCATATGGGAAGACTAAGACGTAAGATGATATATAATGTATATAAATGTATATAACAATTTACCTCTGGCCTTATAAGGAGAAGAACTCGTATAAGTCGAATCGATATGTCACGGACATGGATACCTCCAGCCATGGCTCCAGGCTCAACAAAGGTGTGGCATCCTGCGCCACGTGGAGTCAGTCAGCAGTTCACGAACGACATGTTCTATCCTCAAGGCGCCACGGGAGTTCCTTCATGGGGGACCCCAGGATCATCATAAATCAACCAGGATTACTGTAGTGATCAGTTCAGGAAACCATGGGAAACCAAGGATTTGGGCTATCCCAATTTTCAGAAACACCCATTGTGACACAAGGTAAGATGTTGTTTGGACAGGTTAAGCAAGCAAAGTCATGTTTAGCTGAGTCTTGTCTTGTTTGGACATGGTTTTCTATTCACACTGAAACATTGATTCATGTGTCAAACTGCCAGCGTTTTCAGGTTTCGAACGGTGAGACAATTGTGGGACTAGGAGAAGTGGGTGATCAAAATCATGGACCCCAGATAGTCAATGTATTCCAACATATTCCAACGCCCTCTTCGGATTGGATTGACAATTTCCATCCTGTAAGCGACCCAAAATTCTGGGATCCGGGCGACCTGGGCAGGTGATTTCATGGGCAACCTGGCGAATCCAATCCCGTACCTTGGCTGCGCAATGCTGTTTCCACCAATGCAGTGATCAATGAAAAAACATCGAAACCACTTGAGAAAACCTGTACGCCTTGGCACATCTTGATACTTCAGGATTCCTTACAGGACTGGTATGTCAGATCTCAGTGAAAAGGTGACTTCGGTGTAAGTCCCTTGGCCAATGCTGTTCGCTGTTGTCAAGTGCCAAAGCTGTTCGCTGCGTTACGCCCTCACTGAACATCGCACTGAACGACAGAAGTGCTATCCTTATGTGGAACTTGATAACGGAAAGTCAGACCTGAAATTATGATGGTGCAGTTTCTATGTTTGGCACAACTAATATCAATGATATGATGATTTTGCATCTGTCATTATCGCTTGGCACTGCTTTACCCGCTCTGGCGGTGCTGAACACCAGCCCCGGAGAGAAGAACCAGTTGCTCCTGACCAAAGTTTGTTTGGAGCAACATGTAAGTTGCCGAGCGGACCCTGCGTTTCAAAGGCATGCATTTTGCTGGGAATCATGATCAGTGTTATCTGGAGCTCCTCACCACGTATGAATGATTTTGTCCAAAAGCAGCCATGGGACTCGAAAACAATCCATAGAACCATCTAAGTTTGAATCAGCTTGTAGATACCTTAGCTTGCATGGAATTCCCTCTGTTTCAGGAGGAGAAATATTGCTGCAAATATTGACGATTAAAAATCAATGCAGACAAAAGATTCTGACTAATGATTCAACTCTTGCATTTAAAAATATAAGAGCCGAGTCGCTAAAGGTAAGGCTTTATTCTACATAGCTACCGGCTGGTGCATGCGGCCGGATATCTACGCATTTTTTTAAATGGCTATAGGCTATAATATGTCCTTTTCAGAACTCGTTATTCGGATTTAATTGTATTTATTTAATATATATTGATAATTTATTATATTTTTTTTAAATAAATGTTAATTTTATTAAATTTATATATTGAAATTATTAATTTGATTATTTTAATATAATAAATATATTATATAATATTATAAATTAATTTATATGTTATTTTTTATAATAT
>Ga0126342_10019226_pt1:2500-11629 | contig 11629 bp, 8 predicted proteins | sample Cyp1metagenome_FD_92528 | JGI IMG/M metagenome (GOLD analysis project Ga0126342, IMG submission 92528) | Coral microbial communities from Lord Howe Island, Old Settlement Bay, Australia - Cyphastrea 1 metagenome | ecosystem: Host-associated > Invertebrates > Cnidaria > Coral ... | reverse complement strand
GGGAATGCTTGCTTTGAGCACCTTCCCTCACCTCAATGTGGCAACCCCACCATAAACATCCATAAACCATAAATGATCATAAGTCATAAATGCCTACAAATGTTGTTCCATTTGGAGCTACTTTGGAGATCTTTGGAGGTTTTTGGGAGGGCCTGACAACTTTGGGTCAGCCACACCTCATTGCCTCATTTCTTCTTGGGCATTTTGGGTTTCGGCAGTTCACCGAGGCAACGCGAGACCAGGCGTTCAGCCAACGGATAATCTTCTCGGACATACTCCGAGTTGCAGCAGTCTTTGTTCTCCTTGGATTTTGGTGTTCAGGGGTCCCAGCCATGATCATCATGCACCCCACAAACAAGACAAATCCGCGAACTCGAATGCCCCCGCCCTCCCCCCGTTCTCACCCACCCGCCCTCCCCGCCCCCTCTTCCCCAGCGGCCCTGCCATAGGGCCCTCGCGCGGTTGCAGGCCGAAACAGCGAGTGAACACACCCCCGGCCCCCAGACCTCCACAGTTAAACGGGAACCCTTCGCTCTGCATTCGGGAAAAAAAGAAACTCATCTTCCCATATCTTTCCTATAGAGATTCCCTAGAGATTTCCAAGGGTCATGGTGGAATTTTAGATTGGAACAAATAGAGGTTTCTCAAATGGGGGTACCCCAAATCATCCAAATCAATCCAAATCACTAGACCATGACTTAGTAAGACTTAGTATTGAAAACCCATGGTGCCTTGGGGTACCATGGGGTACCCCCATTTTACAAAACCTATCGCCATCTCAGCAGCTTCGACACCAAGTGTCTCCGCTTTCCCTTGGGGCCAACTCGAAGTGCGATTCCTCGCCAGCTTTCCGAGCGCGCTGCCATCGGAGCCCAACGTTGCAATGGGCGTCTTTAGCGCCTCCCATCGCAGTGTGCTGGTTGATGGGAACCCCATGGAAGCCCAGCCGCTATGGGTTATCCATGGTTATCCTGATCCCCAACGTACAAGCACCATGGATAACCACGTGGAACATCATGGAACTGGGGGCGAGGGCTGAATATGTTTGAGGCCGCCAAAGTTGTTGAAAACTTCACCTGTCTACCCAAGCTTGCAAATCTATAAAGGCATCTACAACCTCAATTTTCTCCTGCTAGGGCTTCAAAATGGAAGAATCCCGTAAGAGGGGGATCGCACCCAAAATATACGGGAATTGTTTTAAATTTTCTCGGAACATAGTGCCACGAGTTTCGGGGTCCAAATTTTGAGACGACCCTAGACTGGTTTATTCTTAAAATCTCCCAAAATCAGAAACGTAAAGTTGGGAGACCTTTCTGTTTCAACATTGAGACCCTGTACTTACAGTATACTATGTGTACCCCAGATCAATCCAGATCCCCTAATCCGGACAGTCAAGGCACACTTGAATTGTATTTGTGGGTAGTGCTCCGTGGTGAAATTCACATGGAAATGGTCCTGCAAATCAGCAGCCAGGGTGTACCAATGGCGGCTGCCAAAGACCCTTGGCAGGAACAAATGAACATGAAGCAGCATGGATGAGTGGAACTAAAAAAACAAATAAAAACAAAACACCCCTGCGAATTTGCTGCAGGAAGTGTATCTCTCTCTCCCTCTCTCTCTCTCTCTCTCTCTCTCTCCAAGCTAGAGATGGAAAATCAACATGTTATCATGCTGTATTCATTCGGTGTGTATTTGAAATTTTACTTGGTTCATCTTGGTTCATATCCCCACTGTCACTGTTGTTGCTTCAATCCACGTTCAATCCTCATTCTGGACTTATGATGCCTCCCTGTTGTTGTTGGTTCCCTCTATTTGAAAATACCGGCCAGTGAAGCAGCTGCCAAACAATCTTGCAGCAGCCCACCAGCCCATCCGCCTTATCTTTTTCACAATGATAGTCGTCTTTCTTGTGGTTTGGCCCGCAGAGAAACCACACCTTGGATTGTCGATTGTGGATTGATTTGGAAGACATGTTTATGCTGCACATCAAAGATGTTCAAACATGGGGTGTCTTGGGTGTCTTGTAAAATCTTCCCTTGTCCAGTCCTCAGAGATAACCAAATAATAAGATGCCACAAAATGGTCAAATCTCAATTTTGTTGGCTTCACCAGGGGTGAAACAATCAATAGACACCCCCCCACGCCCCAAGCCAAGACGCGACAACGTTTTCCTGTTTCACTTGACCACCCGCGGTATTGCCAGAGTTCTTCGAGACAATGCATGTTTGGTTTTCTCGATCTCTGTTGCAAACGTCCTTTCGCTAGCGACACCGGGGCGAGTTGAGGTGAAACAGAAAAAGAGTCACCCTCTTAGTTCCGACTGTTGCAAAACAGCTTCCCTATCATCACAACAGTTCTGACAATTCTCCACAAATCCCCAACTTGATGATCTCGATCATTTGAGCCCAGCAAAATTGATACTTTTACCATCTTTTACCCGACCTTGACCCCTTGACCCATCGATTCTTCTGATCGTCCTTGATGCAGGTGGAAAATTTTCGTGCCTGCTCCACCTGACACTGGGGGACTTGGAACCTGGCCATAGTGATCCATAGCTCCCAATAGGATCCAACAGGGATCTGACTCCCAAATGATAGGGATCCTATGGGGATTTAACCTTTACAACTCCAACAAAAAAACACACAGTGCTGATGAAACTCTGGGATTCACCCCCCACAAACGCCGATAGAAAGGATGGATGAGGATGGTTTAAATGGTTTAAATACCTGGCATGCTATTGGCGATTTATCAATCATTACCAGCCAACAAAATTCAAGAAACGGGCTGCCCGGCTTTCAAGTGCTTCGACCAGTTCTCCCTTAGCTGATCATCTGGACTTTGCACCTGGGCGACAAAGTTCCGGATGGCATGATGTCCATGGGTGACAGGAACTTCAAAACCTTCGAAATATGAGTGGTTCAAGAGGATATCGCAAAAAACCCTAGTTTCTACCACCAAGTATGCAGTTTCCTTGCAGGATTTCCTTTAAACCATCTTAAACCAATATTGGGACAAAGAAAGTGCAAGCACAACAGAACTACTCAAGCAACAAGACAACAATGGCTAGGGCGTAGGTTCAATCAAAATAGAGGAATAACATATTACACAAAAGAGACAAACAGTAAATGCAAAGAAGGACGATGCGGGTTACCAGAAACAAAAAGAAGTTTGTAGAGAAAAACGCCAAGAATAGCCACAGTTTTAAGCGCAATTCAATTGCAAGGAAAAGAAACAGAAGAGACAGGAGGATCACCAGGCTACCAGCACCCCAATTCTTGCGCAATGCGCCGTTTCAAACGTTGCGTCACATGTGATGATTTTGATCACAAAACTGTTGGTCTAAAAGACTGTTACACTTAACACGCGTAAAATATACACCTACATCTAAGATCATCTAAGTATGTCTACAGCAGGCTGCATGCAATTTTACATAACAAATATATATATATATACATATATGGTTGGCGGCTTTAATCCATCTGAAAAAACATGCTCGTCAATTTGAATATATAATTATCCAAAGTAGAGTTGAAATTGAGAAACCATTGAAACTACCCACCAGTGTATAATATACATATATATATATATACTATATAAACATAATATACATATATATATATATACTATATAAACATAATACTGTCGGTTGCTGTATATATTATATATATATGTGATGTGCGATGTATACGAGACACATACAACAAAACACACCGGTCTGGGCTCTGTGCCTGAAACGCCTTGGAGCCGGTGCGCGCGGTGACCAGTTGATCCAGGGTTTGCGCTGATCAAAGGATTTACCGAGACAACTTATGGTGTTTAATGGTGGTTGATGATTTTGAATGGTTTTTCAAGGGATTTTTAGGTTTTCACCACAAGAAAAAGCGAAAGTCATTCAAGAAATGATGGCTGGCTAGGGGTTGACTGGTTCCTTTAGTAGAGGATTTTGTTCACAACTGGTTAAACGCCGAAACCACTGGTTTTGATCGAGAATTGAGAATTGATAGCCAAGATGAATCTGGCAGTGTTGTGTTCATCAAAGTCTAACCTTCTGGTATATAATTGCCATGGAACATGACAAATTTGTGGATGCCTTGCCTGTTAAACATAGCCATTCTTCCAGGGATCTAGGCCACATGCCATTTGGAAAGGCCTATGAACAATGAAAGGAGACCTTTGATTTGAGGTGTTGAGTCGGACTTGGGGTAACGTGGTTAAAACAATAATAAACCATAATAAACCATCCATTTCTTGGATTTGCCTAAAGGGTTGGGAAAAAATAACAACTTCTATGGCTTTCCTGCGCAATCAACACATTGGCACCACCGCTTGCGCCGCTGGCTTTCCGTGACGCAGTTTTCATGGCACATATGACCAGGAAAATAAAAAATCACCTTCAGCAAATGTAAGATGTGGGAATGGTTTATACAACCTATTTATGGTGAAATTGGGGATGGTTTGTTATTGTTTTACCAACATTATATTATATATATATATGTGTGTGTGCTCCGAAGGTATATTCAAACTATCTTGTGTACTCATCATCATCGGCAATTAATTAAGAAAGAACCACTTGCAATTTCACGGGTTTTATTAGCCAGTCAGTTAGGAATGATTGATTAGCTTCAAGGATTATCCTTATAATATCCTATAAGGACTTTTGAAAAATTGCAGTACCTTCCCAAAACAAGGCTTTTGAGTGGAGAAGATTGGACGACTGGGGTTGCTACCCCGCTCCTTCTGAACTATAGTAACTATAGTTGCCCCTGTGGGAACTTTTGACTTCATGATCCGTAGTTACTTCTGCCACCAAGGCCACCCTTGACACATCTTGACTCCAAGCAGCTGTGCAAAGCGGCCTCAGGGAGCCCCGAGTACCAATGAACTCTCCAATCCAAGCCATAGGCACCCTTGAAAAACCCAGATGGGTACCCAAACACCGACATTTCCCACAGAAAAAACCTCTTCCAGACTCATTCAATGGTTGTTTCCAGGGGGGAAACCATTCGTTAACACTGCGTCCACTGAAATCAATTGCAATTTCAAAAAAGCTAAACCACACGAAACCACCATTAAGACCCAAATTCCGATTGAAAAATAAACGGTCCAGGACTCCTTCGCTCTCGTTTAGGCATCTTCACCACAGCGGCCATTGGCTGATGCTGATGGCGGAAAACAAATATCAGCAGACCCTTTTCAAACCCCATTGATGTCAACCCTGGATTAATAAACCCCAAACGGCTGTTTAATTGGGAGGATACCATTTAAGTATCAGATGAAATGACTATTGGAGGAGTACCCCCCCTAATTAATAAACAACAGTTTATTAATCCGGGGTTGACATTATCCCCATTGTAAAGGCCATTGAAATCCATTTCAACCATCCATCCAGTTTTTCCGCTGCGGAACGGTGGAACGCCAAGATGCCTTGTCACCGAAGGCAGTGCTGTGTGCCAGCTCGCATGGCGCAAGGCCCTGCGAACGGCAGAGGAATTGGGGATTTTGCCTCCAAACGAAGGGTGAAGTAGCAAAATTTGGAGTTCAAAAAACCATAAAAAGACATGATGGTGTTCATGAATTGAATGAACCGATATATGAAACGAGAGTAACAAGCTCTTAAGTTCAGTAGCACGTGCTTTAAACATAGCTTCAAACACAAAAAATCGGACGTGTTCAGCAGCTGAGGGCTGTCCAAAAACATGGGATGTTTTTCGATTTACCCCTAATGACAAGTTGAGGGAAGAAACTGAAGTTGCAAACCATTGGAGTTTAGGGTACTGAATTTTCAGACAAACCAGGTGGGACTACGGTCAACCCCCAGGTCGTGGAGCCTTAGACTCTACTTATGTACCCTCGGTCAATCAAACATGGCAATGGAAACTCCCCCAAATGTTCCCAGTAAGACCTCCATTTCATAAGGGATTTCTGCTATATTTGATGACCGGGGCAGTAAAACTCCACACTTTTTGGTGTCCCACCTTTGTCCATTGGCCAGTGCGGCATCCGCCACCGTTGCGAGCCTTATAGAGAGCTCAGCACCGGATCTTTGCGACTTCCGACTAATACTATCGATAGATTGGTTGAAGGAAAAATCTAGGGAAAATCAAACATTTGACAGGCAAGTTATGACAAATTCATGAATTGTCAGGTTCTGTAAGTTTTGTTTGCAACCAGTTCAGGGGCACTAGAATGCTTTCCTTTTGCGATAAGGAGCACCAACCAACCATAGATGGAGTCATTAACTATGCTTGGCTGGGTTGCTGTTGGAGAGGTCCCTTTGCAGCCTTTGCTAGCGGGGCCTATTCGTTCCATAAATCATAATATTTTATTGTAGTTCAGGATCGGTAATTGATGCAATGATAGTAACATTTGCATCCACATCAAAATCATAAAAACCGATAAACTACTGTTTTGATCAGTTAGTGATCTTGAACGTTTACTAAACCAATCAGGAATGATATCAAAAATTAGTTATGGAAAACCAATTTGTATAATTGTTCCAAAAATCATATATTTTTATAGTTCCAATAAACTACCAATGAAAGCCTTGGTTTCACCATAAATCATTAATATTAAGCAACGAATATAATAAATTTCCATAAATAGTTCCAAACCTTATGTTCCATAAATCATATAGTAGTTATTAATATTAAACTACTATAATAGCGCATGGGAGTTCTTTAAAAGAAATATAAACCTTTTATAAGAACCCCCAAGATATAACATGATATAACTATATTATCCATAAAGAACCCCCCCATTTCTAATTGGTTCCATAGATCCTATTGCTTTTCATAGCACCAGTCACCCACTGAGTCGCCCACGGCACTGAAATGCGGCCTCGATTCGGCAGCCAGCTGCTGACCTCTTTGACGGAACTTTCCAGGGAATCTATGCATCTATACACAAACATATATGGGTACAATCATACATGCATATATTCAATATTTACAAATATATCTATGTAAATATATATATATATATAGTATTACGTGTATGTTTGTATAATGTATACCAGTACTTAGTGCCGCACAAGGCGCTGGCGGCAGTTTCAAAGGTAGGACGCTATAGGGGAGGTGAGTTGTTGTGATGCATGGATGGCAGAGCAAATCCACTGGTGGACCGAAAGATAGTTCGAATTGTGTTTCTTGGAGTGGCTGCAATGGTTGCAGTGGTCACCTCACCCACAACTGCTGGATGTAGTGTGGTGTAGTGCAGCCGTAGCTGTAGTTGTAGTGTAGTGGAGTTGTAGTTGTAGTGTAGTGTAATGTGTGTAGTGTAGTTGTAGTTGCAGTTGTAGTTGTGGTGTGGTGTAATGAGTGTGGTGTAATGTAAAGTAGTGTAGTGTAGTGTGCTGTAGTGTTGTGTTCTGTAGTGTAGTCTAGCGTAGTGTAATTTGTGTAGCGTAGTGTTGTGTAATGTAGTGTAGCTGTAGCTGTAGTTGTGGTCTAGTGTAGTGTAGCGTAGTGTAATTCCAACCTTTCCCCATAGGAATCTGATGGTTTACCATTGGTTTTCTAATCTTTTCCATGGGAATCTGATGATTATCGTTTATGGATGAATGAATGTTACATTATTTAGGGGGTTCGGTTTTTGGACCCCCTGACTGGACCTTGTTGACCTAGTTGACCTATAGCGGGGGAGGGGGGGGTGTTAATCCGGTGTCAACATTAATGTAGTGTAGTTGTAGTTGTAGTTGTAGCTTGTAGCTGTAGTAGTTGTAGTTGTAGTTGTAGTGTAATTAGTGTAGCGTACTGTGTACTGTAATTAGTGTAGTGTAGTGGAATTAGTGTAGTACTGTAGCGTGGTTTATTTGCATATGTATTTGTAGTTGTCGTGGTAGTGTAGTTGTAGTTGCAGTTGTAGTTGTATTTGTCTATCTATCTCTCTATCTACCTACCTATCTGTCTACCTAACTACCTATCTACCTATCATCCTATCTACCTATCTATCTATCTATCTATCCATCTATCTTTCTATCTGTCTGTCTATCTGCAAGTTTGAAAACGAAGCTACTCTCCGAGACTTCCTCACTTGTTGACTTGACAACATCAAAAGCGCAGCAATTCTGGGAGACTTCCTCAATTTTTGAACTTGACAACGTCAAAAACGAAGAAATTCTGCCAGACTTCCTCTATTTTTGAAGTTGACAACATGAAAAACAAAGCAATTCTGCGAGACTTCCTTCAAAAATGGAAAGTTGAGTGCAGAGCTGACGGCCTCGTACCAATGCAATTTGCGATTTTTCCACTCCATCTGTGTAAAGTGCTGGGCATGCCACGCAAAAGTGATGCCAGGCCATGTGAATCACGGAAGGCAGAGCGAATCCACGGATGGACCGAAAGGTGGTTGGAGCTGTGTTTTTTGGACTGGCTGCAATGGTTGCAGTGGTCACCTGGTCGGTCACCTCACCCACAACTGCTAGATGTAGTGTGGTATAGCGCAGCTGTAGTTGTAGCTGTGGTGTCGTGGAGTTGTAGTTGTGGTGTAGTGTAATTAGTGTAGTATAGTTGCAGTTGCAGTTGTGGTGGTGTAATGAGTGTAGTGTAATGTAATGTAATCTAATGCAATCTGGGGTAAGGTAGGGTAGTGTAGTGTCGTGTAATTGAGTGTAGTTTGGTGTGGTGTGGTGTAGTGTAGTGTAGTGTAATGCAATTAGTGTAGTGTAGTGTAGCGTAGTGTACTGTATTGTGTAGTGTAGTGTTGTGTAGTGTAATGCAATTAGTGTAGTGTAGTTGTAGTTGTAGTTGTAGTGTAGTGCTATGTGATGTATTGTAGTTGTAGTTGTAGTTGTAGTTGTAGTTGTAGTTGTAGTTGTAGTGTAGTGTAGTGTAGTGGAGTGTAGTGTAGTGCAGTGCAGCGGAGTGTACTGTAATTAGTGTAGAGTAGTGTAGTCTTATGTACATAGTTCTAGCTGTAGTTGGTGTGATGTAGTGTGATGTAGTGCAGTGTAGTGTAGTGTATTGCAGTGTAGTGCAATGTCATTAGTGTAGTGTAAGGGAATGTACTGTAGTTGCAGCTGTAGTTGCCGTTGTATTTGTGGGTGTAGTGCAGTGTCATTCAGTGTAGTGTAGTGGAGCGTAGTGTAGTGTAATTAGTGTAGTGTAGCGTAGCGTAGTGTAAATGTAGTAT
>Ga0126342_10019225_pt1 | contig 11629 bp, 12 predicted proteins | sample Cyp1metagenome_FD_92528 | JGI IMG/M metagenome (GOLD analysis project Ga0126342, IMG submission 92528) | Coral microbial communities from Lord Howe Island, Old Settlement Bay, Australia - Cyphastrea 1 metagenome | ecosystem: Host-associated > Invertebrates > Cnidaria > Coral ... | reverse complement strand
GATAGAAAGATAGGTAGATAGATAGATAGATCGATAGATACATAGGTAGATAGATAGGTAGGTAGGTAGATAGTCAGAGAAAGAGAGAGAAAGAGAGGAGACATCAAACATCTTTCGGTCCATCAGTGGCTTCGCTCTGCCATCCGTGATTCACAAGTTTCCTATTTTTGAAACTTCCGCCACCGCCTTGTGCGGTACTACTGGTAATGCTATAATTATGCAATCATGTTGGCACAACTCAAGTCATGACTGCAGGAAGCCGGCAGCCACACGAAGCCTCAAAGGAAAAGATCGGCACTGAGGCAAAGAGCAAGCAACCTGAAACTTCCGTCTCCAGCTGCGAACCTTGGAGTCGAGACAGTCGACATTTTGAGACATGATCCAGCTGCAACTGGCAAATGCGGCAAATACAAATTAATACAATACATAAGTCCGAGAATTTGTGATCAACTTATGATAACTGTGATCCATGGATTCTCCGTGAATTCTCCAAGCAGCAATGGATCTGTCTTCCACGTCCTTCCTCATCCGCCATCTTTTGGTAGACTCTTTGAAGGATTTGGCTTGACAAATCTTTGGGCTTGTCAATCACAAAGATGTCACCGTCGCAGAATAGCTGTGGCAAAGATGCCACATCAACAAGATTTGTGAAACTTTTTGTTTTTTCAGGACTTTTTACATTTTGCCTTTGGTTTTTTTTTGCTTCCCGGTCGGCTTTAGTTTCAAGCTGCACAGCTGCCTCCTTGCTCAAGGCTACTTTCAAGTGGCAGCAGCAATTCTTTAGACCTTTGTTGCACGGTTTCCCTGAATCACTGACCACAAAGGTCAGTGGACGGTCCAGCAGGAACAACCGCAAATGAAGGAGTTCCATGACCCATGTGTCCCTTGTGTCACTTGTGTCCCTTGTCTCACTTGTCTCGGTCTTGGCTTTCAAAGATGACACTGGGCAGTGACGCACAAAGGCCTGGAGCTTTTTGTAGACTCGGCCGTCTCGAGCAACTCGTGGGATAAACGGTGCATCGTGTGCTGCCGTCTTTGGAACCCAGACGGCACAGAACTCGGCCACAGCGTCTTCCAAGTCTCGCATGGCTTGGCGCCCTAAAGCTGTTGAAGCTGTCAATGTCTGGCCTTGCGTTGATGCTGGTTCCCTGGCAGCTAAACGCAAGGTGCCCACAATGTCTTGCCCATCGGATGTGCCCAGGTAGAAAACTGCAGGTTGAGCCTTCAAAAATTGCAGCAATTTTCGCTCACCGAGTAATTTCCGAAGGCCAGGATTACAAACATAGAGAAGGTTGCATTCGATGTAGCCGCCATGACGCAGGATTTCCCGCTCAAATTGAATAGCAATCTCTTCGTCTGAACAGCTCTCACTGGGAAGCACATCTTTTCTCGTGTGAAGTTCGGAAGTTCCACTGGAAGCGGAAGCGTTCCGCGGTGATGGTGGATCCGGTGGATCTTGGAGCTTCTTCTGGATTTCCTGCATATTGAAGGCAAGGAGACGTGCCAATTCATCTGCCTGTTTCGCAAAACGAAAAGGCCCAAGCCTGATCCTCTGCTGCCAAGCGAAATCATTCAACACTCCAACACGGTTGACAAGAAAGAAGCATGGAAACAACTGGCCAACGGAGCCAACCAAGAACACTAAAAATGATCAAGCAAGACAAGATCAAGCAAGTATAGAAAGAAGAGCAAAGAAGAAAGAGTGGATGCTGTAGATGCTGTAGATGCTGTGTACATGGTGTAAATGCTGTCAAGTTGCATGTCAGTAAGGTTTGGCAACAACTGCTGACGATCATGCCACATAAAGACGTCGCAAAGCGCGACGTAGGAGTGCTGCTTTCCACCAGGCAAGCGAACCGGTAAAATTCCGCAATGCAAACCTTTAGAGCCTTCAGAGCCTTCAGAGCCGTCAGCCAAGATTTGCCGAACTTGACGCAGGTAACTGCCAATTCCGTTAGGACCACCCAGCAGAATCATGACCTCGGAGCAACTGAGCAACTGAGCAACTTTCAATTTGATTCTTTCAACAGGTGGTTTCTTGAGAAATCGGACTTTCCATGACTTTTCACCTCATCGTGACATGGTGCTGAGTCCAGGACCCTCGTCAGTGCTCCTGAATGCAATTTCGAACACTCCTGCCTACGGCATCCTATGGCATCCTAGCACTGCGGTACCCAAGCTGACACAAAATCATTGTATTGTAATCTTACCACTCTTAGGAGGTAGTGCATATTAATTTCCCTCAAAGTCAAACTCAAACATATTAGTCTTAATTTGAACAGACCAAATTGGTTGCAAACTGATCAAACTGAATCAAGAAGCACTCAGAAGCTTGCCAGCACTGGAAAATTGTGGCCAAGCTTCCTTCCCTACTGCCCTGGGGGATCAGTGGGCAAAGCTCGAGGCCAGTGGGGTCTAGTTCGATTGCAACCTGAAATCGTTGACTGGATTGACTCCAAAACAAAGTGGCACAATTGAATAAAACTGCTATGTCAAGATATTCCTTGGAGTTTTGAAGGAACTCCACTTCACTAACCAAGGGTATTTGGGGAACTTCTCAGGAAGTCAGGCAGGCTTATTGTTCTTGGCAAGGGAACTGCTTTGCCTCCATCTTTCTCTGCTTCGGATCCTTCGCTATGACTTGGAATGTGACGGTGTCAAGTTCAAGTCACATCAAGTTACATCAACTTACATCAAACTACCATATCATCCGATCGATTCTCATCCGATTCTCATCCGATTCTCATCCGATTCTCATCCACATCATTCAACATCTTCATGCTCAGAGTCCGAGCCACGAATCTCAGATACGTAACCGGCGAGATATTCCTTCCAAGTCCTGACATCTTTTGCTGCGACCGGACACCACACACCACGTGTCAAAGGGTTCCAAAATGTTCTAAACCAAGACAGCTTCCACTTGTTCCGGTCTCCAAAACTCAAGATTCGAATGCTTTAGTATTACTTTAGTTAGTTTGCCTCATTTCTATTTATTTCTCCCAAAGATCCATGATATTCATATGATATTCATGTGATATTCATGTGATATTCATGTGGCTCCTGCTGGAGAAGTGTTCCACCTTGACCCCTGGAACTGGCGATGACTGCGCTCGGATGGCTGTGCCGATGACGGTGTCTTCTGTGAGAGCTTTGGACTTTGTCACGGCCAAATGGTCGTAAAAGTCACGAAGAGAATAGCCTGGAAAAATACGTTTCAACACATGCCAAGAAACTCCCTCGGCCAAAACATGGATTGAGAGAACTGTGCTTGGAAAAACCGAATAGATTGGGAAATGAATCAGGCCCCAAACTACATACATTGAGGGCCCACCATCAAGAATGCATGTTTCATATGCGGATACGGCCCCAAAAGCGGGCCCTAGTGGCAGCACCGTTTGAGCACAAGCCGACTGACAGCCAAATGCATTCTCCACTACCGAACTGTTTATTTTTGGGAAGGCATGTGGCTCGAAAACAGGCAAGGGGTGCAGAGCCCCGTGTGGACTATTGCTCCTCAAACCCGCGCCCTCCCATCTGTGATTAGGCCCCTCGTACGTCCCGATTACGCCCCTCAAACCTGCATGTAAATAAGGGATTACGTCCCTCCCATCTGTGGTTACGCCCCTCGTACGTCCCGATTACGCCCCTCAAACCCGCCTGTAAATAAGGGATTACGTCCCTTTTAGCGCTTTGGCCGCATACTATAGAATATTCCAAAGCATGCGGACGGGATGCACGGCAACAAGTGCACGCCACACACTTCTCCCAAGATGCACGCAAAACAGCTTCCTGACAGAAGCGTTGTAAAGGCGGCACGCTGCCAAAACGCAAGAGGTTAGCATGGCTTCTTGCGGCCCCGGAAAGTGGACACTTTTCACTGATTCAAAACAGCTTCTGCACCATGTCCCCTCATGGTATTATGCGGATGTGTGTGTCCATGGCGGCTTGCGTTGCAGAAGGAAGGCTGGCGCCAGCAAATGGACGAAATCCGGGCTGTCAGGACCGTCGAGCAGCTCCTGTTTGCTCTTTCGTGGTCCCAAAAATGTCAAAAATAGGGCCAAAAACCGGCTCCAAAAACGGGGCCGCAATATTGCCGGAAGCAGGAAAGGCTTCGAAAATAGCGGCCCCGTTTCTGGGACCAGGGTGTTGCATACACAGTCAGCCCCCTCTGGGTGCAGTGAGTAGCGGAGACTCCGGAACCTTTCGTTTGTTTTCCTGGCAATGGGCTTGACAAAGCCTCATCCAAGTTTCACAGTATATATATATATATTATAGTGTAAAGTCAGACATGTCTTCTTTGCTTAGAATATGTCACATGCCTTTTGGACACCATCTTAATCTACCAAAACAGGGGGAAACTCTCCGGAGCCAGAAACGAGCCAAAAGCTCGGTCGAACCTCGAATTGCCAAGGAGCTGATACACATCTTGGGACCAAGACAAGTGAAAGTTTCCACTTCGCGACGAAAGCCGTGGCCCTCTTTCCCACAAACGCGTAGACAGCTCTGGAGGTTGTCCATCCGCCAGTGCCATGCTTTGGAAACCCCATGGCAGGTCTCACAGATTTCCGGGAAGTCTCCGCCACCTGTTTCCCAGTAGAGCACATGAAATCGCAAGGGCTGAAAGAATTTGGCCATCGTGACGAGGCATGGCTCCACTGCGCCGTGCTTGGCCAGAGAATACTGTAAATGTCCCATGCTGCGACACAGCCTCTCACTGGACTAGGTGACTAGTAGGTGACTAGTAGGTGACTAGTAAGTGACTAGTAGGTGACTAGTAGGTGACTAGTAGGTGACTAGTAGGTGACTAGGAGGTGACTAGTAAGTGACTAGTAGGTGACTAGTAGGTGACTAGTAGGTGACTAGTAGGTGACTAGTAGGTGACTAGTAGGTGACTAGTAGGTGACTAGTAGGTGACTAGGCATCGAGATTGATCAAGGTTCATCAAGATTCAGCTATTCTATTTGAAGCCTTGCACTTCTTGCGAGTAGGATGTCAAATGTGAGTACGCCAGTAACATGAATCTTGCCAGTAAATGTTTCCATAAGATGCTTCTGGCAATTCTTACATGTGCAGGAAAACACTCCCCGCACTGAGCTTGGATCGATTGTCTCATCATGGTCCGTGTCAGCCTGCCGGACTAGTAACTGAATGGGATCAGAACTAATATCTTGACACTTTGAACCTTCACCATGTGACCTTGTTTTGTCTTGTTTTGTCATGTTTTTGCTGCTTGTTTCCACACTGGAGCAGTCGTGTGTCGACGATACTCCAACCCTCCTCCGACCAGAAGTGACGGATGCGACCTAAGTCGAGTGAAGTCAGAGTGAAGTCAGCATAGTCAGCAGTGAAGAAACTGGCCTCAGCTGCCTCATCCAAAAGTTCTGCTCTTTTCAGCAATGTTTCTTTGTTCCATCTGATACCATCTGTCAATCTCTAGGAATAACAAAATAAAGACGGTCAAGGACAGCTTCAAGTTCTTCGTTAAATTGAGTTTTGATCAGTCTGGATAGTTTTTTGGAAATGTTTTGACAGTAAAAACAACGATTGAGTGACTGCACGATACTGCGTGATACAGCGTGCTGCGTGTCTGAGTTCTGGGACTTTCCGGCAATTCGAAGCCTGCTGGTAATTTCAGCATCCGAGGCAACACCTCTGCAAACCTTCGGGCACCGTGTGACGCAGCAACTCTTCGGCATCAATTCCGTTGTTAAACGTGTTTGAACCCGTTTGAACACAAATGCATTGCGTCGGAAGTCCAGTCAAAATACGGTTCTGGAAGTTTCAAGTGTGCAAAAAACTAAGGCGCCAAACTCGGTGAACTGAATGTTTCCTGGAACGTGTGCTGTGGCAGACTGTGTGCAAGGTTAGCATCCTAAATCTTGTCCTGAACCGTCAGTGTCCGCGGCATCAAAATATTCCTTCACCTGCAGAAACGATCCAAACGAACTCAGTCACTGTCAGTGACGAAACTCACTGACTTCAGGAGTTCCAAAGCTGAAGGGCCAAGTTTTCCTTCTGTCTGTGGTACCCAATCTGTTGCTCCGTCCTTTTGTGAAACAACAAATCTTCAAAATACTTCAAACATAGATATCTTGATATATCTTGGATATCTTGCATTGCATCGCCTTGTCCACTGTGTTCGCATCCAATCCGCACTTCTTGGCCAACTCTCGGATATCTCTTTCAGCATCTGTGAGCAATAGACTTTCACTGAAGCTCCGTGAGGAATACCACCTGACAAAATCCGAATCGAGAAGATGATGAATTTATGCAGCAACTATGGCAGCAACTGTAGAGCAATGTGGCATACACCTGGGTGACACTATACCGTCAGACTCCAAGTCCGGCACCGTAGAAACTCCTGAAAATCCAGTGAACCTCCCGACTGCAACACTGGGAGCCAAACTGTAGAACATATAATGATCATATGTGAAAATGATTGAAAATGCAGAACATATGAATTAATGAAGCTCTAAGAACTTGGACATACTTGGACCGTGTGCTTGAAAATAAAGGCCCTACCTGAGCCGTCAGAGTCCATCAACGCAAAGTTCCTGGTCAAATTTCATCCATGATCTATCATGTGTAATCACATTGAACATGTCATGATTTATCTAACTGTTTATACTGTGTCCAACTATTCCAGACTCCGTTGGACGACCGTCGGACTGGATCGACTGGATCTAAAAGATCTGAAAGGATCTCCTCTCACAGAGTTGCAGCACTCGTTGTTTGGCCTCCGACAAAAAAGCACAAAGAGGGAGTCTGTCCGAACGCTTTGCTCATTCTTTTTGAGGTCGAAGTGTTTCTTAGTCAACCTAAGTTCACCTCCAAGTTTTCAATAGTTTTCACACTTATCTCATTCATATCTCACATATTCTCACGTAACTTCACAGAACTCTGCCTGAGTAGTCTTCCTGAGTTGCGATGAGAGTATCCCCATGGCAACGTTTTGGAACTCCTGAGGCTCTGTAGAGGAGCCGCCCCCGTGAAAGGAAATGACTTTAGTGTGGCCAGAAAAGCTGCAGAAAGGCTGCTTGAAACATCTTGACACTGGACATGAACATACATAATGCAATGCAATGCATCATAATGCATCATAATGCATCATAATTTGCTTCACATGTGTAAAAAAACCCGTTTGAACTTTCTGCATCTGAGTCTCTTCCAGCTCCAAGGTCCCTGTTTTGTCTTCATCAAAAGAGTCAAAGATTTCTTTGATGGAGATCACATCTTCCACTTTCATGTTCACATCCCGTGCCTTAGAGTCGACAGTCGACATGAGTCGACCAAAGCACACCGATTTCACAATGCACACGACAAACAACACGATACAAACAGAACTCACCGATGCGCTGCGCTGGACCAGTGGCATCAGTCCCGCGCTAATCCGTGCAGTTCCCACAGAGCGACTCGCTGATCCTCCTGGACATCTCACAGGATCACAGGAACGAGGAAACGAGGTGGAACAAGTGGTGGAACAAGTGGTGGAACAAGTGGTGGAACAAGTGGTGGAACAAGTGGTGGAACAAGTGGTGGAACAAGTGGTGGAAGTGGAATCGAGGAATCGACTGGGGACGAAATGGCAAGAGCTGAAGGACCGAAGTGTCGAAAGTGTCGAAAGTCCTGCGGTTCCTGAAAGTTGAGAGCTGGATCCGCCTCTCGCCTAGGCTTTGGCTTTGGCTTTGGCTTTGCGCCATGGAACTGGACACAGTTTGATGCAGTTTGATGCAGACGCCGGCACGTGGAATCTTGGGACAAACGTTTGCTGTCTGTGCGCTCCTGAAGGCGTGGTGCGGATTGGACACATTGAACATATCAATACATATCAATACATATCAAGTGCCATCAATACATATTCAAAAATGGGGAGATTTGGCATTCGATGCATTCATTGCATGTGACTTCGTCTCCCAAAGTCCTTCCCGAAGGACTTGAGTGTTGCCTTCCTGTGCCACTTGCTGTGCATTGATTGGTCAAGCACCGGTCATGTTTCAATAGATGCGAGACAGCCTTCTATTGGATGTGGTCAAATCATTCAAGTCATCCTACTATTTGTTTCCCATCTTCGAATTCACCCCCGGAAACATGGAAACAACCCAAGGTCCACCCAGATGTTCAAGAACATCAAGCGCTTGGTCAGTGAGGATATCCGAGACATAAGAGTTTGATGGAGATGTGCACACTCAGTGAGAATGTGAAGCCAGTGCGGTCTAAACGGCAGGGAGATAATTAATGTTCACAAACAGCTTTCTCGGATTGCTCTCGGGCCAAGCATTGATTAGAACATTTTTCAAAGAAGAATGCTGCCCTTTCTGGAGTAATCCAAATGTTGAAAACCAACAGAAACAAACAAATTCGCACAAGATGAATAAGGCTATAATAAGGGTGAATAATACAAGTATCTCTCAAAAATCTGTCAAAGTGACCTGTCCTGTGAGCCACATCGAAGACACTCCGCAGCTTCGGGGTTTCCAAGCCACTTTCAGCATTCGAAACTGAGCGATGGCTACGTAAAGCTGAGTGATTTCGCATTCATTTCAGAAACTAACCGGCAAACGAAAATGACAAAGCGCGCCTGCACTCACAGGCTTGTTCTTGTTCCTGCAAACACCAAGAGAAATCGGAAGGGAACCACCTCATTCGAACAAGTAGAAAGCCGTTTAGCAAAACCACTTGTACTAGCTCGGGCTAGGATGCCAGTATCGGGATTGAATTCGCCTCTGCGTGTTGCCCTTCCACTTCGGAGGTGGCTCGTAGCACACCTTCCTGGAAACAAGGTCTCCGTGTAGCAATAATAGCGTAGTCTACTGTGGCAGTGTTGCAAAAGACATCACATATTTTGACATGTCATGGGCAGCATCGGTATGCCATGCATTGGCTGCTATGGCATCAGTGTCTCTGCCGTGGCAGTTTGTTCATATGAACACATTCCAAGCCTTGCCGCTTTGGTCGACTCCGGGCGAGGAACCTGTGCACCGCTGAATTATGACTCCTAAGAAAATGCTGACATGGATTGAAATGGATTGAAATGGATTGAAAAGGAACACAAAATATCACAAACATCTAGCAAACATCTAGCAAACTTAGCAAACTTACCTTCTATTTGACATATTGCCTTCTAAACTTCACAGCACAAGATGTGAATCTGCCACCTTTGTCTTCCTTGGCGCCCTCCACCAAGAGGACCAAGAGGAGAGAGGCAGCCTGAACCACGTGCCACTGGCTGTTCACCCCAAATGACCACGGTTCGACACCGTGTTGAACTCTTACATTATTGGAAAACATGATTTACATCATGATTGACATGTAAACAACATCTTCTGACAAAGCGCCTAATTGGCTTCTGATAAGTCGGCCTGGATGGCACGGAAAACCCACGCACATTTATTCGGCTCACCAAGGCAACTTTTACCATGGACGTTTCGTGTTGACTGAGTCACAGACAGTGGCACACCAGCAGCTGGGACTGCGCAAAGCTGCTTAGCAGCGTTGTCCTCAGGGTGAGATCTCAAAGCAACTTTGTTTCAAAAGCAGTCCCGGGGCCTCCGGGGCCTCCGGGGCCTCCGGGGCCTCCGGCCTCTTTTGTGTCATTTGGTGTTCTGAACTTTTGGCGCCAACTTGAAGTGAAGCTCAACGTGACTGTTATCTTTCAACTCTTATTTTTAATTTCAATCACATTGAATATAACCAATAATTTCACTGGATGTGAATGTCTTTGATTTCCTTTTGAATTGAGAGTTTGCTGCCCCACAGTATCTCGAGCCTCTATCTCATCAAAACCATAGGCCTGCCCACTGGATGCCAGCTCAATTCTGAGTCTCATGCTTTAAAATCTTGAAATCATGGAAATAGAAACATGGAGGAATGCCGGGGAATGCCGGCCCGTGACTCCGCCTGCAGAAACTTTGTGGCTTTTACTGAGACTTTGCTTGGGAGCTTCAGCTCCTGGACCATCCCATTTGCAGCAAAGACAAAGACAAAGACATGCAGAGAAAGATGTGAAAGCAAATGTGAAAGCAGTTGCCAGAAGCATTCCTAAATGGCGAAAACTTGACCCGTTTCGAGGTTTCTTGCTCCAAAAATGGTGCCCCGCTTCAGTTTTGAAATCTTGCAATGAATAGTGTGTGCCTTGCGGTGTCTCATCTTGCTCTCATGGCGGAAGTTCGGCGTTGCAGTTAAGGCTATAGCTTATGTGTTTTAGCGATTCAAAATGATTCAAATGCTTTTCAGCCACATTCTGCATATCGCTGTGTGCAATTGGTGTAAGCGATATCTTTGGCCCGGCATGAAACGTCATGAAGCCATATGAAACCCATTGCACCAAATTTCATGAATTTGCTCGGGCCAAGCCAAAACTGCAATTGTTCAGAGCGTCAAACGTGGCGAACAAAGAAAGGCCACAATTTCATGAACAGAATGAAAAATTGAATGAAAGGTGAAAGGCCAGAAATGGCCAGAAATTCCAAAGGTAACAGCTTGGAAAAGGTTCGAAACGGGAGATTCACAGGAGCATTTCCCTGAGTTCCAGCTGCTTTGTGGCATGCATCGCAACCTTCCGCCGTTGTCCTGTGAAGCTGCCGCTCTATCACAAAATAACAAACATATCAAACATCTACAGAACCTACAGTGAATCTACAGAATTGAGACACAACTGCAATTCTGTTTGGTGCAGTCAGTGCAGTCTCGTGTCTTGATGGCTTTGATCTACGGCAGGAAGCAATGGGAGTCGACACCTGTGTCAAGCACCCCACACCTCGTTGGCATGCTGCTGCGAGGCATGCAATAGACACCGTCAACCTCAGGGCGCAAGGGTCTTGTCAGAAACATTGAAAACATCGAAATACACTAATTGTCACTGATATAGGAGGAAAACTTTGAAGCGTGCACCACCCCATAGTAGATGTTGCACAAAGAAGGACCTTAGTTTCCGGATTCCTTAGTGTTCCAAATGCTGTCTTGGCACTTAGCCAACCAGCATCGAACCTTCAAGACCTCATTAGGGCAGGAAGTTTTTTGGGCCCAACCAAATCTAGCAAGAAAAGGACAAGACGGTTTAGGAGGAAAAGGACCAAGACGGTACGGACACTCCCAAGTGATGTGCTCCCAGAATCCAACGCCCCCGCACCCCCACGGGCAAGTAGAAGAACGAGACGACGAAGGAATACGAGAGTAAGTACCCGGACTGAAAGTGGCACCCAATCCGACCGTGGCAGTGACGGGACCGGACAAGATCCACGAACGAGTGTTCTTGATATCCAAAGAAGGAAAAATTTGATCAGAGACAGGAAGGGACTTCACCTCATGCCTGCCACATGGAGAATATTTTTTCCAAACCCAAGCCCTCCAGCCTTCCCGAACATTGTGTTGAGCAAGACCGATAAGAGGCTCCAGCATTTTGGGACCAGGACGAACAGAAAGGTCCACCTCGACAGAAGCAACAGGATGACGCCAGACCCAAGGACGGACGGAGGACCGCAGCCACCAAGCGAGTGACCCAAGCGATATCCAGGTGCAAGCTACCTCCCAAGAAAAGAGCACGCAGCCACGGACTGGAGTACCGGACACGGCGAGTTGAGACCCAAAAGGTAGCCCAGAGAGAGCTAGCGACAGTCCAGGTGGGACCACG
>Ga0126342_10019224_pt1 | contig 11630 bp, 13 predicted proteins | sample Cyp1metagenome_FD_92528 | JGI IMG/M metagenome (GOLD analysis project Ga0126342, IMG submission 92528) | Coral microbial communities from Lord Howe Island, Old Settlement Bay, Australia - Cyphastrea 1 metagenome | ecosystem: Host-associated > Invertebrates > Cnidaria > Coral ... | reverse complement strand
TAGATAGATAGATAGATAGATAGATAGATAGATAGATAGATAAGATAGATAAGATAGATAAGATAGATAAGATAGATAGATAGATAGATAGATAGATAGATAGGTAGATAGATAGATAGATACATAGATAGATAGATAGTTAGATAGATAGACAGATAGATAGATAGATAGACAGACAGATAGATAGATTAAATTAGATTGGATTAGATAAGATAGAAATATAGATAGATCGACCGATAGATCGATAGAGAGATAGATAGATAGATAGATAGATAGATAGATAGATAGATAGATAGATAGATAGATAGATTAGATAGATAGATAGATAGATAGATAGATAGATAGATAGATAGATAGATAAATAGATAGATAGATAGATAAATAGATAGATAGACAGATAGGTAGGTAGGTAGGTAGACAGATAGATAGATAGGTAGGTAGGTAGATAGATAGATAGATTTTGGTCCTTTAAACTGTGCGCACTACATTCCAGAATTATCAGATTATAATCTACGGAGATTGAAACTCAGAGATCCCTATGATATACAACAATATACATTATCATCATGTGAAGTTGACAAAGTTGACAGTGTGATGCTCGAAGCTTTTGAAGTGAGGATATGGCAATGCGAAAAGTGTGCTGCATGGGATTAGCCTCAATGTTGAGCCCCGCCACTCGGCAAATCGTGAAACTGCGATGTGCTCGGGATTTGAAGGTCTAAAGTCTAAGAAAAAATCTAGTGGCATATGCTCGCATGCTGATCTTGACATCACCCCCAAAGGCTAAAGGACTCTGAAAGATAGATTGGCAAAACTCTTCTTCATTCCGCGGGGAAAGAGCAGGCTCTACCATCCATCTCTTACCACGTTCACTAAACGTTGGCCGCGGTTCATCCCAAGACACGTTCGCATCTCTCATAAAAGCCGCGATCATCATGGGGGAGCACTTGGTGAGTTTCGAAGCAACCAGCAACAACGTGAAGATCGCGAAGGTGAAAGGGAAGACCAAGGACATTGGTAGCATCTTGAAGGAGAGCAGGACCCTGAAAAAGGCCTTTGATCTTGATGTGGACCCAATGCAGTTTGAACTTTTTGGGCGCGAACCAAAGATCCCAAAGAAGGCCATGCCGATCATCATCCAACACTCCGGCACCTTGGCTCAGCGCTCCTCAGAGCAATCGCTGTATGCTGAGTGGGGCCTGGTGTCAACAGTGGTGCTGGCCTACAACACGCATCATCAGCTGGTCTTGAGACCCGATGATTTCTGGCAGGCCATCCTCACTCAGTTGTCCTTTTACATCCAGGCTCGCGCCGAAGCTTTGAGGGATCGCATTGTGGACTTCCAGGGGCAGAAGACCTTGGTGATTCAGATGGGTGGCACGCTCTTCAGTGCGGATTTTGGACACTTTGCCCAAAAAATGGCAGAGAAGATCGCTGCAAACATCAAAGATCCAGCGGTTGCCAACTGGATCATCCCAAGTTTCACCACCACGACGACCAATGATCGCATCGCAGCCTCGGTAACCTTGATGTCGACGCTGCAAGCGTACTTTGAAGCTGGTTGCTGATTTCATTTTTTGTCTGTGCGACAAGTAATTGATTTGACTATACAGATAAATATATAGATAATATATAGGATAAATGAGACATGATTTTGGATATATATATATATAACTAGATCAAGTTACAAGTTTGCATCATAAGTGGTGATACAAACACGGATGTTCATAATCTCAAGATAATGTATATGCGTCATTTTCTCGGTGTTCCATCATTTGCCATCTCTCGAACTGGGATGACCCAGTTTTTGCACCAGGACTATGTGTGCGTCCTTCGCTGCGGAATTCCAAAGGTCACTTTGCTGGGTACTTTGGAAGATTGGCAGCAGCTCCGGTCCAAGATCGATGGACTGTTGGCCTTTGACCTTGAAGATCAGTTGATGACTAAGTGGCATGGCATGTTGGCTCCGGTGCTGGACAGTTTAGTGAGCTCAGCTTCTGGCCATGATGAGTTGAACTTCTGGGATCGTGTGTGTCACCACAAGGGGGGCGGCTCTGGTCCCAGCTACCTCTCTGGTTGGATCACCGTCTTCGTGCCCTTCTCCGCCAAGGGCCAGTGGCAAGGTGACTTTCGCTTTCGGTCGCGCGGAACTGATGAGCTTCAGCCGTGGCCTGATGTGGAGATGGGGAAGCTGCCGGTGGGTGCAGTGTCGGTGCCGGTGCTGGTGGATGACAACGGAACCCAGTACGAGACCCAGATGATTGCGGGTCAAGTTGCGCATGATGTCTGTGGGGATGGCTCCATCTTAAGGCCTCGAAGTGACTGGTGCATCGCCTATGAAGGTCATCCCAAAGTTGAACCAAGAGGCTATCTGGATGGTGAGATACGACCAACTGCAGAAGCAGTTGATGAGAAATGATGAGAGGATGCCGTGACCCTTCACTCAGAGTGGGTTGTTTAGCCTGTTCGAAGAACACTTTTGGCAGAAGGATGTTGTACAGATTGCATCTGCTGCGTATGTCTCATGCGAAAAGCGGGTCGTGCCGCCGCCTGCTGAAATCGCCGCGTGCAGAGCGGGATCGGAGCAGCGCTTGAGGAAGAGAAAAGAGTCAAAGAATAGCGGATTTCGGGCCGCTCCGGCCATCACCATTGCCCTGATTTGATAGCTAAAGTCCTCACTGTTTAAGTTTCCGAACAAGTCACACAGGTAATCATCGCGCCGGCAGCACTGGCAGCGCTAAGGAACGAAATGCGCATTTGTTGGGAAGACGGGTTGCGGCAAGTCCACGACTTTGTGCTTTGGCGTTTTGAGCATTTGGCGTGTGCAGATGGGTTGCTAGGGGCTCATTTTTGGCACCCCCTGAGATGCTCAAACTGCTCAATGTCGCAGTGGTAAAGCCATGCTTAATCGTGAAAATATAACATTGATAACATACATTACATGAATATACATGAATATATATATATATATATTATCACGATCTTAAAATATATTAAATGTATTAATTAAAAATTAATTAAAACATATTAAAGTTATTAAAACACATTAACAGATCATAAACGGATCCTCACCGGCGCCACATCTTTGGCTGGGAAAACTTGGCGCTTCACCGAGGCTGTGCCTCCTACGATTCTTGGAACCTCGGCAGGGGAGGCTCCTGATTGGAGGTGCCGATCTGCCGGCGCTGGAGATCCGATTCGTTGCCGAAAATGGCGTGGAAAAATGTGGAAAAAATGGAAACATCGAATATGACATCATGACATCTACATGTTGATCATGTTGCTATAGCCTTCCAGTTAAACAGTTACCTCTCAGGTGGGGATACATCCGCATCACTGCCTTGATTGCAAGATGCTACTGATCAGCATGTTTCAAAGCGTCCTTCATGTTAACCCAGGATCAATAAAGCCCCTCAGTTTATGAATAGGGGTGATACCGATTTTAATTATTCGAAATTTATTGCAGTTATAGGGCTAACCCATGGTAACGCCTACCGCGTGACGGACTCGTCCAGGTCGTGACACCACGAAACTTGGACTCCGTGCTCTGCGAAACATCGTGGGTCTGGTGCCACAGGACGTGGATCATGCGTGGCCATTGTCTCGATGTAGCTCGGTAAATCATCGAACCAAATAGGCCATTGGTATGCATTTGTGGATCCATTTCTATCCATTTAAGTATCCATTTGTTCAGTTGCCAGAGTAGCTTTTGCTTCGAAAAAATGCTGTGCTTCGCCGAAAGCGTAGCTTCTGCTTAGAAATTAAGGAGACTGGAACACTTGGGTTCCTGGCAATGTGACTCCCTGAATTAGCTCAAATCAGATCATTTTTTGGGACCTTCGATTCGACATAAGGGTTTCTCTCACCACAACCACGGGTTTCCGGTATCATACTGTATCATGTTCCTTGATAGAACGACCCAAATCATCTCCAGTGAAAAACCCTCATACTTCTAGTCACATGAGGTTCAGACACCGCCCAATCATAGGCCCAATCATGCTCCAAATTAATACATCAATTAGCTATTCAGTAATATTCATGTAATTCATTGAGGTTCACAAAATTTCCCCCAAAATACTTCAGCCAGTAATTGATTGGGTTCATTTTTTCCCCAAAAAAACCCTAAACCAGATCTTTCGCCAGGATCCCACAGTCTTTGAGGGCACCATCCGTTTCAACATCGACCCCTTCGACGAGTTCCCGGACGCGCGGCTCTGGGAGGCGGTGCAATCGGTGCAGCTGATGCCCTACATCCGCACGCTGCCAGATGCTGGGTGAGCTCAGGTGGGAAGTGAAAAAAACCGTGTGATACGAATAGATATAGATATAATATAGATATAATATAGATATAGATATAATATAGATATAGATATATAGATATAGATATAATATAGATGGTTGCTATAGATGTTAGGTTGAAGAATCCCATTATAATATATATATATATTAGAATAAGACATGTGAACATTACTACTATATGATAGGCATGTGAGAAAATATCTTACAATCAGATGGTAGGAATTACGTTTCTTTTTTTTGGGGGGGTCTACAAACTAGAAGGGGTGATTGACATTATGATTGACCGTATTGAGGGTTATTGAGGTTGTTTACTCAAGTTTACCTTATTGAATTGGCAACGGCTGTAGTTTCCATTTGCATGACTGGGATTCCATTACTGTATAAAGGTGCTATTTGCAACATGTTTCTGTTGTGGAAGTCGAAGAGGTCATTAGCTTTGTATTTTAAGATTATTAACCCCCATCAATCCGTCCTTTTGAGCTATTAAACCAGTAGCCAAACAAATAACGGATTATGAAGGGGCTATGAACTCCCCTCAGCCTGTATGAAAGGGGCAGATCAAACCGCTACTTTGGAAAGGGTACCTTTGGTGGGCACCCTTCAAGTTCCATGGTTTCTGTTGGGGGGCCAACACCAGTTTCCAAGCAAAAGTGGAAACTTGTCCAGCCCAGGTATCAGGAACCCCATGGTTGGAAGAACTGGTTGTAATGGGCGTGAGGATAAACAATCCAGAGAACCATGGATAGTGACTGAAACGTGCGATGTCAGCAATGAAGAGCGCAATTTTTGGACCCTTTCAGATGGTTGGAACATGTTGGAACATAAGGTAACCCCCTGAATGGTTGGATGCTGTCCCCATAAGCCCATGACCCCATGGGCCCATGGGCTGAGGATGGGATTGACACCTACATAGAGAGAGATGGCTCCAACGTCAGCTTCGGGCAGAAGCAACTGCTAAGCCTTGCCCGTGCCATGCTGCAAAGAGCTTGATGTCATGATGGCACGTCCCTTTTTCATTGGTCCAACGCAAGATGAGGCCCCCCAGATAGCTAAGTTGGTGTAGAAGTAGGGATGAATTGTTGTTTATCGATGTTCATCGCAGATGATTCTACAGTTTCATTGGGCTTATAAACCAACTTATAACCGCGGGGGCATCACCACCTTGTGGGTTCGCCTGGATGCCTGGATGATGGGGTACCCATTCCATTGAACAACCATTGGTAGACAATACGAAACATACCCTTCAATTTTCGCACAAGGACACCATCCGTGGGCGTTTTCCAAAACTTAGGGGATCCTCAAATCCAGTCAGATGGTCCATTTCAGAAGTAGACGCACTCGTTTTGGGTATTTGTAAACCAAGCGCTGCTCATCGTTGGAAGCGAACAGTTGCATGGTTTGCGTGGTGCTGTCACGGTATGTCAAAGGATTTTGACATTGACAGTGATTGGTTACGGGCATCATTCTGCGATAAGAATATATAAAAATCAATTCTCGCCTTGTTACAGTTGAGACCAGCTGCCTGATTGGGTTCCATGATGTTCCATGCTGGGTTGGTACTTGCAAGGATTGTGCATTCATTTATGAACCGGTAGTTCATGAAATCAATAGCAGCAGAGTCAGGTTTAATCATCAGTGTTCGTCATTTTTGTTGTCTCATTCCCTATGTGCTAAGGTGTTGCAAGTTTCGATCTAGTTTCCCAACCTTCGTTGGTTGGCTTTCCCTCATCTTGGTTGGCTCATGTCACGAATTTCATCAAATTTCCCAGTTCCTCTCATTTTTGGTTTGTTCGAAAATAGGACAATTGCTCTAAATCCCTATTGAGATATATTGAGACGCCAATTTTTTTGGGTGTACTATACCCCCATGGACAGAGCCACCAGGGGCCCCTTGCCTCAGTTGTATCGTGGCGCTTAGGCATGGTGGTGCGCCAGCCTCCTGTGCTGCTCTTGGACGAGTGCACCTCAGCATTGGATCCCACCACCCAGGAAGCAGCGCAGAAGACCATCCTGAAGGATTTTCCCAGGCTGGGCGGCCAGGCGGCTGAAAATGGGGGCTTCGCGGCCGTTTTCTTGGATGATTTGGATGTTTTTCGTGCAAGCACACGTAAGAGGCAGGGCGTTTGTGCAGTTTTTTTCCTCCATTGCTCTTTTTTCTTCCTTCTCTTTCCATGTTTCTTTTGGTCAATTTTGGGGTGGGGTTGGTGGGAGGGTAGGTTGGGGCGATAACGTCCTTGCACTTGCACACCTACTGGATGCTACGTCATAAGAAGTTCTCTTGTAATTCCACCACAACTTCATGCTACGTTAAATGCTGTACTTGATGCTGCGTCAAAAAGAGCTTCTCTTGCACTCGCACGACAACTTCATGAAACGTTATATGCTTGTCTTCTTGCTACGCCATAAGCTTGGGTTGGGGTGGGTTGGGGCAATACCATCGTTGCACTTGCACACACTCACTTGATGCTACGTCATAAGAACTTCTCTTGCACTTTCGGTTGCGTTGAGCACTTTACTTTATGCTACGTCATAAGAACTTCTCTTGCACTTTCGGTTGCGTTGAGCACTTTACTTTATGCTACGTCATAAGAACTTCTCTCGCACTTTCACCCAGCTTCATGCTACCTTCATCTGGGCAGCTTTGTGAAAAAATGGCCCAAATGGCCGCCGCAACGTTTGATGCCAGAAAGGAACAAAAAAGGATCCGAAGTGCTGCAAGGGTTGGTTTTTCTTCCTTTGGAGACCCTCAGAGGGATATTGGACGTGTTGCTGATGTCAAGTTTCAAAGAAATAACTAACACCCATCATTTTTTTGACGATTCAAGGAATGCAGGTGCATGAAAAACCCTCAAAAACGCCCGACTTCTTGCGGGCGCTGGCACCTTTTTCTTTTTGGAAGGATTCGGATGATCATTTGCATGATTTGGATGATCAGACTCGTATGCAAACTGAACTTGGATGAGTTGTTTTTTCAAAACCACGATTTTGATCCAGTTTTGGAATGTTTTGGAGACCTTAGATGATTGTGGGATGTTTTTGGAGCAAGAGTCGGATTGCGAGATACCTGCTAGAGTTTTTGCTTGTTGGCATCGAAGCTTGAAATGACATTGAACCGCATTTGGAATCTTGGTGACTGGAAGGACAACGACCATAGCAGTAGCACACCGCTTGGCGACCTGTCTCGAAAATGCTCGAAAATGGATGGTGGCTCATGTTATCCTGCAACAGGTTCGCGGGAACAAAACCCGCGAAGCCAGTCAAAGCTGGCAGCATAATACTGGCAAGCGCTGAATTTCCTTAAAATCATTTGAAGAACAACACATCTCAATTGTGTATCATTTCCTGGTGTCTTAGTTCGTGTAGACACTAGGCCACGACTAGTCATGCTTGTATCATAGAGCCTGCTGCTTCCATGATCTTCCATGAAAGTGGTCTGCAGATGTAGGAAGGGATGTCAAATATGTCAAGCTTCGCCTAAGAGTCTCAGTCTGAAGGTGAAGGTGAGCCACTGTGCTGACATTCTTACTCTACATTGTTGAGTGGTCGGAAGACAATAATCCATGGCAAAGGTCAGGTCACAGTCTGTGGGGTAGCTCTCTTTCAGACTTCTTGGTTCAATCTTGACTACTAATTTTTCGATTCGGTATTTCTTTGCGCGTGGGTTGGACTCAAGATAGTCACGACCCAGCAAGGAAACGATCATGAACTTCGACCAGGTGGTGGTTTTTGATGAAGGCCCCTGGACTGCGACAAGACCGTTGCCGACCGTTGCCTACTTCGGGGTGCATCCCATTTAGATCCATTTAGTATATATGCTACATTCTGCTACACCCCCAGTTGCATATGGAGTATCCCCACTTATACATGGCATATGGGTTAGATATGGATTCTAAACCACTTCCGTGGGATGCATTGGACCAATGCTCACCGGGACTGGTGACACGTCCCGTGTAGGACTGGTGATTGAGAACGGCACGGTAGACGAATTGCGGAAAGCCGATGGAGCATTTGCCGCCATGTTGAGGGCCACTCGTCCAGGTCCGGGCTGTCTGTAAGGGGGGTTTTCCATAAATGGAGGCACCCCAAAATGGATGGATGGTTATGATATGTTATGATGGTTTATTTCATGGCAACACCTATCTATGGATGATTTCTAGTGGGTAACCCGGTAACCCCATTCCAGGAAACCCCCATATATAGCGGCGTAGCTATTTTTCATGGAGACCCATCGACCCGTTTAATGAGCCGAGAAACAGACAAGGGCATCTGTCACTCCATCGCCCTCCAACGGCAGATTTGCTGCGATTCACCGCAGCAGTACTGGAAAAACAGGTGCCAAAACACATAAAGACGGTTTATCCCGGGGTATGTTACAGATAGTGGCCACTACAAACTTAGACGTACATAGACCAGGCTTTCACCCAATTTGGACCTCACATCCAGCTCTGGCCATCTTTGGCCCGAAATTTTGAGGTGGTCTTGCATGGTCTTGCTATGGTCATGTGTTTTCCCATTGTTTTCATACGTTTTGTTAAACCCAGTGACCCTCCATGCACCGACTGCTCCAATGCCTTCCTCGTCCTCCGAGGCAAAGGCGGCCGCAAGCGTGAGACCATCCCAGCTGCCAAGCAGCTGATGTGTTGGTTGGCAGTTGGTAGCGCTTCCATTTTGATCCATGGTAAGGGATTTTAACATGTTTCAATATGAGTCTTGATGTGTTTTGAAGTTGGCTTAGCAATATTTCAATTTCTACCTCCAAATGATCCAAATGGCTGTTGGAGGTAGTCCCTTCAATGGTCAGAATGAGGTTCCATTCTGAGGCACAGCACTCGCCAGCCCTGTGATTTTCACCACAATTTGCTCAGTGCTGCACCTGCAGCAGGGAGATGCAACCACGCAGCACGCTGGAAAAAATATCAGATGCATTATTGATGTATTGTCTTTAGAATGGCTGAAATGCATTAACCCTAGTGCTACATTTCTCATCGTTCTGTTGTTTTCCCACAAATTCCCACAATATACAACGAATTTTGCATCTCCGACCAGTATTTGGTAGTTTTCTACTTGGACGGGGAGTGGGGTGGAACTTGCCAATTGCCACCGAGGGGAAAGGCTGCTTGACCGGAGCTCAGCTTTACAAGATCTGAGACGAGTAGATCGAAATCTATCCCGTATGGCAAGGTGTGCAAGGTGACCCATCAGTTATCAGTTTAGAACCCTCGCTAGGTCCAACTGCGTTGTAACCACATACAATCATGTCAGCGTTTTCTTACCCCAACTGGGGGTGTACACAAGATATGATGTGTGTATTCAGATTTTTACCTGAGGCCGGCGTGAGAGCCCGCGGCTTGGGACCTCTGCCCCTACCTCAGCTGATCATTGACTCATTATTCGTGATCCGATCCATGATGCCATGGCACAGGCAAATCCCAGCATGGGGCTCCTTGGATGCTCGGGTGGACTTCACCGTTCCAGTGGAGGCCAAGTTACACAAAGATGGGCTTGGAATTCGTTCTCGATGGTTCACTGGTGGATTGGGTTCCAGCAGAAAGTCACCCGTGGAACATGTTTTCTTAGGGTTTCCTCGGGAGTTCTGCGATTCAATTACTTGTTGAGTCAGATCTGGGATTGGCTCAAAGTCACTGACACCCAAGAGTGCATGCCCATTCAAAATTTCTGGCTATGAATTCGGGACAAATCCACCATTTCTGGGCAAACCTGTTATTGATTCTCGATATCCCCATCTACCCATATGTACCCCCCATTGCAGGTTAGACTATTTTTCATGACTGATTAATTAGTATTTTTTGGGGGAAGTTGCATCAATTTGGGTTAATTCCTCAGTACCTATATTTATCCATATCCTATGAACATCCTCCTTATCATTATCGGTTCTATAATACCCATTTGCTTCCAGTTGCAGAGCCTTTCGTCGCCAGGTGAACTATGGAGGGGTGCAGCTGGGACGATCTCACGAGGTACTGTATGACGATCTCACAAGGTATGGAAATGTATTGAATTGTCGATGTATGCAAGCACAATACATACATAATAATGCTCACACAGATATATTATATGTATATATGTATTATATATGTATATGTAAAATATGCATATGTAAATAAATAAATAAATAAAAATACACACACACATATATATATAAATATATGGCACCCCCCCCATGTACCTACCAAATTGTGATTTTAGTCGCTATTTGCAGTCTTTTTTTAATATATCGCAATACGATTTTTTACACCTGTTTTGTCAAGTTTTCGTGAGATGCCGTAGCACCCATCCTCCAAGAACCATAGACAAGAAGAACCATAGACAAGCTGAGTCTACATTACATAACCTTAGGACAATGTTGAATTCTGAAGCGTTTGCAAACGGTTGCAAACGACCAGAACCAAGAAGTAAGAAGTAAGAAGTAAGGCTCTCAGAAAACTCCTTAGATCTCCTTAGTTCCCAGGCCCTGGGAACTAAGAAGCAAGAAGTAAGGCTCTTGAGTGCGATTCGCAAAGCCGAATGGGAATCATTGGCTTCCAAGCATCTGAAGGACAGGCAAGTGATCCTACACACCGATGCTGCAAAGTCATACAAAGCCAAGGTGCTTGGAATGCTTCATGACAAGGTGATCCATGGAAAGAAACGCGTCAAAGTGAGAGGCAAATTCAAATGGCAAGCGCCTGCTTATGTTCGGCTTGTCAAGCACACCTGCCCCAAGACGGGGAAAACTGTTGTGGTGAAACCTGGTAATTACCCAGATTGTAGATCGGGCATGGGCATTTCTGAAAGAGCGCGTTCAGATCAATCAGCATGCCAAAGTTGGTTCTGCCAATTTGCGTGCGCAATCGCGATCTGCCCAGTATGAGTATTGGCACATGGGTCACGATCTGTGGATGCACACAGGGGTGCTTTGTCACTGGGCAATGACAAAGTTCACCAGCTGAAGAACTTGAAATCCTGCAGTATAGGCAAAATGATCGCCTGCAGCGTGTCACTGTCCATATGTATATCTTGACCAATACTTTCATCCATGTCTATTGCATACCCTACATTCATGGCATTCATTTGATTTCACTTGTATTTTCCCAAAGTATGGCATCTGGTTGAAATTCTGCATATCCCTCCACGTCGTCACCAGGTTCATAGGTTCCTGGGACGTGCGGATCCTCGCACAGTCTGCATTCATCCGTATCTTCCCAAAGTATGGCATCTGGTTGAAAATTGCATATCCCTCCACGTCGTCACCAGGTTCATAGTTTCCTAGGACGTGCGGATCCTCGCACAGTCTGCATTCATCTGTATCTTCCCAAAGTATGGCATCTGGT
>Ga0126342_10019223_pt1 | contig 11630 bp, 7 predicted proteins | sample Cyp1metagenome_FD_92528 | JGI IMG/M metagenome (GOLD analysis project Ga0126342, IMG submission 92528) | Coral microbial communities from Lord Howe Island, Old Settlement Bay, Australia - Cyphastrea 1 metagenome | ecosystem: Host-associated > Invertebrates > Cnidaria > Coral ... | reverse complement strand
TGGACAGATGGATAGATAAAGAGATAGAACAGACAGACAGACAGACAGACAAACCGATAGATCTGGTTGGTGGTTTCAACCCCTCTGACAAATATTAGTCAAATGGGATTATTGTTCCCAATATATGGAAAAATGAAAAATGTTCCAAACCACCAACCAGAGATAGATCTCCACCAAAAACCCTACTTCAAATCATCAATTCCCAATTGGAATAGAACTCAAACATCAACAGCCTGTCCAAAAAAGTGAGTTTAACAACCTACCCTAAAATCCCATAATTCTTCGCGTATCAGGCGTTCTCCCCAGACCCCAGATCCTTCTCCCCCCTTTCGGAGATCAACAAACTTGTAGCTTGGGTATATCAATTATCCCACTACATCCCACTTGGTTCTCTCCCATGAGTTATATCCCACATGATGTTCCCCACAGGATATCCCCAATATACCATACAGTTTCCCCCATGTTTCAAATGCCTATTTTTTCCGTGATATCCCCATGATCTTCCCCATTCTATCCCTATTCAACCACCATTTTTCATGCTGAACCCACCATGTTTGCCCCATGTTTCATGGTTAGCCCAGCATTCGGAACCGGAGGTCAAGATACGAGATCCGGCTGCTCTCGAAGCTCTTGATCGCTGTGCGCGAAATTGCACGCGTCACCCATCGTGCAACGATTGGAGGCCCAATACCTCGCTGCGTCGCTGCACAGATGCTGAGTGTGCCCCAGTTTGGAGAGGTAAATATGGTCAGCTGGCCCGAAAAACATGTGGATTTAAGCGATGTAACGATAGAAAAGCGTTGAGTTAATGACCTTGGATTGGAACAATAACTAATCTGGTAGGAACAAGAAAGAGAAGAAAGAGAAGAAGAACAGCAACGGCGAGAACAACAGAAGCAGCAACAACAACAAGAAGCAGAATAAATGGAAGCTGTTGGGGATTAATACCTCAAGCAAAAGCTCCGGTCGTCTGATAAAGCTTGATCGGACTGCTGGCTTGGAAAATACTTGTTTTTTTGGTTCGAACAGGACATGATTGATTCTAAGATATTCTAAGATATATTATATTGTATATCTCCTATCATACACAAGTACTATATAACAGGATACTATTCCAATAACCTGTTATAAATATAATAAACCTTGATAAACCTTGATTACATATCCCCTATGTTATAACCTGTTGATAACCTGATAAATAATATATACATATAATAAACCTTATAAAACATATGATAAATTCGTAACGGATCTCACACCAAAAAAATGGGGGCCTACAAGGATGATACCAGCTGATACCAAGGTTTACTCAGCGATAGTAAGTAGATAGCAAAGGAATAAGGATGATAATATATCATAAGTGTTATATAATAGTTATATATGTTAATATGAAAATATCATCGCGTAAGATCTTGTTTTAACAAATTATAGCCATTATTAATATAAGTAAAAAAAAACAAACCATTATATATGTGTTATATTTTTTTGTCGATATGAGAACTGACAACCTGGTTATTCGTTTGTAGAGTAATAAGTCACGTCATCGTGCGATCGATTCAGATTGAACAAGTTGGACCACATAAAACGCTAACCGCATCGACTGAAAGAATTGACCTATCTATATAAAACGGGCTACAACGATATATCATTCCCTCTAGTTTTCTCAAAGCTGGCTTGGAAAGAACCCGCTTTTTGGAGGTTGAGAAGTTAAGATCTTCTGGAATAATCTAGAATCATCAAAAACATGGTTTAAAAACAACCGTTTTAAGCGTATTTGAGGACAGCGATGCGGGACCAGAAAGGTTGATTTACCCAAACGGCTAAAACTTTTACCTGTCTAGATGTGGAGTTTAGCCATGGGGAAACCCAACCGGAACATGATTTATACAGAAAATGGTGGGTAAACTATGGTAAACTCCACATCAAACTGTAAGTTTCCGGTTGATTTTAACATATTTTTAACACTGTGTGACCTGAGTCACTGAGGGGTCACCCATGTTTCAATAGGCAAATCATCATAATTCATCTATATAATATATATATATGAACCATTTTCCATAGCTATATTCAATAACCAAAGGGTAAGACATCTACATCTAAACATCCATCTTGGTTTAAGCACTTTTGTACTAAGAAAATCATTTTCGGCACCCTGCCAAAGTGCAAAGACAACATGTGATTTAGGTAGTTGGAAAACATATCCCTGCTAGCGAACGCTTAAAGCATAAATACCCATGGACTTCATATGAAATCCATGCCAAATCCCAGAGATCAACTGACTTGTGACCCCAGTTCACCGAAAAATACCCACAGTTGCAGATATCAAGGGTGAAAATGGCAATTTTGTGGCTTAGTTTTACGGGTTTACAACTGCAGTTTATCCGATTTATCCTCAACCGCCATCCTTCGCAGAAAAGGTACTTGCACATTCTGGTCAACTTCAACGTGCTGCGCGTGTCCGAAGTGGTCATGATATCCCTTCGAAATGGAATCGCGACTCGACTAGGCCGGTCTTTCAGAGACTAAAATCACTTGAACACTGCGGACAGCAACTTAGTCATACAAAGCATCCTACTCCATGGTACGCCCCAACAATAAAGGCTTACAAGGCATGGTTGTGAAACCCCGTCAAGCCGTGCACAACAAGGCAAATTTATGAAGCTGCGGTTGGGAGAATGACCTTTCGGAAATCTTGACCGACTTCGGGAATTACTGCGTCGGGTTCAAATGGAAGAAACTGATTTTTGTTCATTGAAATTCCCCCCATTTCTGGGCGAAATCCCAAATTCCGCACAACATTTCTATGGCTTACATCCCCATTTTCTCTTCATTAGATCCCCATTTCGCGAACCAAAAAACACCTTAAAGATTCTGGTTGCTACCCAATCTCTGTTGGTGAAGTCCCATCTCTGTTGCTTGTTTCAATCACCTCAATCCATTCCATCCGAGTTTTTGTCGCCTTTTCTGATAGGCGCTCTCCGTGACCACTCCGCAACGGGACCACTCGCCAGGTGCGACCAGGTGACGCTACCAGGGCGGTGTGAAAACCCTCGGAGTGTTCGTCTTGGAAGAGTGGCAGATCTTGAAATCCTTCGATTTCCGAAGCTAGACTTGGTTAGGGATGGGTCAGACAGTGCAAGTTTAAAACATGAATATCTGTTTTGAAATAGATGGTAAAATAGGAGGGGGTCAATTCGGAAAATTGGCTGCAATCTTGAACTTTGATCCATGTTTGACCCATACCATCCCATACCTGCTTGAAAGTTCTCAGAACTGTGCTCAAAAAACTCCATGAGGAAGCGTTGGTCAGCAAAATCTAAGATATTCGTATAGCCGGGCGCCAAGCAAAGAGGGCACCATTCATTAAAGCTTTGATACCGGACCACCCCCTCAGAAGCTTCATGAGGTTTTTATAAGTGCCCTTTGGCACAGCCAGCAGCACTTTACAACAAGCTGTTGGCCAAAATTCATGAAGTCGCAGCGGGAACCGGCGGTCTCAAAGCAAGATCATCCCACTATTTGGAGATCATCCCACTATGGATTCCTAGGATTATGCCAGGCAGTTATGATCCCTGATCCTCCACGTTTTTTGGGGGAAAACAGGTGTAGTAATCCGGTGGGAACATGATTTCATAAGATGGACAGTTTTCACAAGAATTGAAACCATCAGTGATTTTGTGTCATGCTGACATGAATACATATACATATATATGTTGAATACAATCTAATTATCCATGTCCACAATTTAAGGCTAAAGGATACCAAGCATGCATGTAAAACTCCATGCAAGATACATACTAAAATGGGAATCCCACGCATCTGTCCGAACATGACAACCAATGTGAACCAAATTGGAGCAACTGGGTAGTGATCAGCATTGATACCTGAAGTGTCTGGTCATTTGGGGAAGATTCCCCAGAGTCTGAGGATCAAAAATAGTGACACTGTAGAACTCAGCCGCGTAAATCATGAAATTCCAATGTTCCATGGTCACCACCACATAATTGTCCATATTTAAACTTAGTTATAAGTATTTTTTCAGTTATAGATGTAACCCATACAATCTCACAATCTTTGGCATTTACATGCATTTACTAAGCATTCCCATAAGTATTCCCAGCAAGTTACCTTCGTTTCAAAAAAAAAGCTGTGGGCGTTGCCCGAACCATCCCCTTCCTGCACCATGGATCATCCCGCTTGGTAGCTATTGAAGCCATCCAAAAAATATCATTACCCTCTGGTAAACATACAAAAAGCTATTGAAAATGGTCATAGAAATAGTGGATTTACCCATTAAAAATGGTGATTTTTCATAGTTATGTTAGTTTACCAGAGGGTAAGTTGGTTTATAAACCCCATGAATACTATATAGTTGCCCCCATGCTCCATGGTGCTGGCATATTTGCCTTGGCAAATACCCCCAACAGTGACCCAAATGTAGGTAAATATTCAATGCATGGAGCATATATAAGTATCATAAACCATAGTTATTAAAGTTATTGGCACTGTTTCTTAGCTATCTCAACCACTCATACCAATCATCCCTAACTCAAATGGTTGACAAAACCAACCAAATTTTGAACCCCCCGACATACATTTTTTCATGAAAAACACCCCATAGATCCGGCCCCTTCGCCACTAAAAGCATCATTTTGGGTGGCCTCCCCGTTTACTCATAGGAGCGATGACAAATACCCCTATCCCATCTCATACTGGTTTAAAAAAAATCTTGTTGTGAGTTATAGTTAGGACCCAATAACTGGCCTAGTATAACCCCCGATATTAAGCCATCAACGGAGGTATTTTTAGTGGCTCATACGGAATATATGGGTGTGTCTGAAAATGGGTGCATCCCACTTCGTGGCCGTTGAATGGAAAAAAATGATGATTCATCAGCGGGTCAAAGGGTACCCCTTAGACAAAGCCATAACGGTTGGTGGTATATCTACCCCTCCAAACCACCAACCAGCATATATCCCGTCTGTTTGGATTTTTGTTTGGTGTTGATGGCATTCACCGAAGGGGTTTTTCAGCGGGCCCCTGGGGAACCCAAAGAAGCTCACGAGTCCTGAGGGAAAACCTGCGTGCACCATATTTCATGAACACCCCTTTCACACTTTTCGTTGCAAATACATTACTATGACACTTAGCACACCCACTTCAATCTGGATCATTCGGAATCACACTTGATATCATCATCTGGGTCACTAGGGCCTCTTGCTTCGTGTTCCCAAACCATATCGCATCACGCGAAGCATCGCGCATTGCAGTCCCATCTGCCAAGTACAGATGTGACTTTGGCGAAACTCCACGCTCTTTGGCGAGCGCGCACGCCACGTGCCGGCGAAACGGCTCATTCTGCTGTGCCAGCAGCACAGGCAGGTCACTGACAAGGTCACCGTTGAAATCCATTGAAGCCCCGCCTTGCGGTTTTTTCTGCGGCACCAAGAAAGGGGCCTGTATCCTTTAGGGCAATACAAGCTACAAGATGACAACTATATGTCACTATTCATTGTAGTTGGATCAATTATCTTGACTATTACATATAAACAGAATTAAACAAATCATTTGTTAGAGACTATTAGCTTATCTATAGCCCCTGTGAATTCCCGGAAACCATGACTGAGCAGCATGGCTTTGATTTGGAAGTCCTTCAAGTTGAAGGATGTAAAAAGTAGCATGGCAAATTGTATTTTTTTTGTCAGCTTTAGTCTTGAAAATGTACCCTCTGGTTATTTGACATAGCTATCAAAAATCACCAATTCATAGATGGATGTGGGTCAAAACCTGGTACCCCTGGTGAACCCCAAAATAGCTGGGATTTATGGATGTTCATCCCTCTAAAAATGGTATTAATAGGTATTGACCCATACCCAGATAATAATATCCCTATTATCTTGATCGTGATGTTCCATACGTTTAATAACCAGAGGGCAAAATTGTGCTTCGCCACCATCCGCCAGATGTGTACAAGACGATATACCCTATTCATCCCCTATTTTGTAGGGTAAACTTAGATGTGGAAAAGCCATGAACACCTATGGCTTTCCCTGGGAATTGATGCTCTTGATGTTCCTCATCTACATCACCATGAGACTCGGGCCCATGCTTCACCAGCACATGGAAATCCCACGAAATGATCCATGTTCAGAATACCACGGTTGATTGGTAGGGACTTATACTACCTCATTGATTGGGGGATTATGATAACCCACAGTATAATGAGATGGGATATAGAGCTGTTTTTGATGGCTCAAATGGAGCTTCATAGCTGGGGAAATCACCAAATGTTGCAGTTTCCAGCAAGCCACATGTACAGTAATGTACCCGGGTAATATGAATCATAACGTGAAAGAAAAACTCCAACGAAATCGCAGACTGTGGATCCAAACCTAATGGCACCCCATAGGTGTTTCACCTCAGTTCGTATCCGTTAGTGTCACATGGTCACCCTGACATTCATACATGAACATACTAGCCCATTCCAATTTCAATGACTTCTACCCTCTGGTGAACTAACATAGCAATGGAAAATGGCTATTTATAGTGGATTTTCCCATTAAAAATGGTGATTTTCCATTGCTATGTTAGTTCACCAGAGGGTATCTACCCTGGCCGTTGACAGTTATCCCCATCACAAGTACCCGACATCTAACGTGGAACCCACCAGTGATACGTATTGATACGTTCAATTCAGCGATTTGAGGGTCGCTATCCTGGACATTTCCCATTGGGAAAATAAAACATCTGGTGTATTTCCCATTGGGAAAATAAAACATCACTGACTCAACAAACCCAATGGGAAATAATTTGATATTTATATATTATTCAATTTTGGAAATTGTTGATATATTCCAATAATAATAATATGCCAATAATAATAATATTCCAATAATAAAAATTCCAATAATAAAATTAACAATATAATTATATATTCCAATAACAATAATATTCCACTAATAATAATTCCAACAATAAAATTAACAATATAACTATATATTCCAATAATAATAATTCCAATAATAAAATTAACAATATAACTATATATTCCAAGAATCACAATATTTCAATAATAATAATTCCAATAATAAAATTAACAATATAACTATATATTCCAATAATCATAATATTCCAATAGTAATAATTCCAATAATAAAATTAACGATATAACTATATATTCCAATAATAATAAAAACTATATATTGTTCACAAATGGAATAAATTTCACCGTGTCAGTGGAATATCCCATTGAGAAAAATCTCTAAAGTACAGTACAAAATTGGCAGGTCACTATTTTTCCCTGGCTTGCCATTGTAAACACAATCACTAGTCCTTATTATCATCCTACATTCAGTGGTTAAATATCTAATTCAAATAGCTTGACATTGTGGGGTAACACAAAAACTCATTATTATCCATACATTAAGTGGTTAAATAATGTTAAATATCTAATTAATTCTAATAGATGGCCGGTTAAGTTGGCCGCTTGAAATCCATGCCTACACAGCCTATCAAATCTATCCAGCACATTGATTTTGATGCGCATCCCGTTAAGTTGCTTCTTCCCGCCGATCTAGAAACCCTTCAAAAAGCACATGTAGATATATATATAATGTATATGTATGCCGATATTCCATGTACAACTGGCTTCAAATGTCTTCGTTTCCCAGACGCGTCAAAATTCCGCGCCTTTCAAAACCAGATGGCACAGTCACCTCCGACGGAACCAACGGGTCGGAATTCCAATGGAAATCATGAGATAGAACCCAGTTATAAGTGGGATACGTAGGGTTAATCCACCTATAACTAGGGTTACAACCCACTGTACTTATATTATTCTACCTATAAGAACTGATAGAACTGATAGAATATATACTTATACTATACTTGTACGGATACGTAATAATATGCCAATATATAGTGTTAATATGTATATATCTATGATACACGGGGATCATCATTATTGTGGTTTCTAGCCCATAGTGTATATGTCTATATATAGATTCCCCAAAGGGAAAATGTTCAAATGATTGGGAAAATCATGTACAATTGGCATAAACCAACAACTATATTTATAGTAGATAAATTATAGATGATTTATAGATTGGTATGTATAATATTGTATAAGCAAATTAGAAATTATTAAAATCATTGTTTTTTCATGGAGAAACCATGGCTGGATTTTTCAGCAACAAACATGGCTGTTTTTGGGTTTCCAGCAAGCCAGGTTTGATTACCGCTATATCTGGGTAAATTACCCTCTGGTAATTTGTTGCGTAGCTATTGAAAATGACCATTCATAGTGGATTTTCCCATGAAAAATGGTGGATCTTTCAATAGCTATGTAACAAATTACCAGAGGGTATCATATTTCACGAACCTGAAATCTTGCGGCCATAAAAGGGGATGATGCCCCATATAAAAACCATGATTCCAGATATTCCAGGCTTCGGGAGGACAGTGAGGTCGTTAAATTTACCCAGGTATATATATATATGTAACTATTGATTATACCTAAATGGATTGGTCTTACCCAAAGATGTGGTTTTCTGCAAATGAACCAGCCTTAAACCAATAATTGCTGGGGCTGTCACATCATGTGGATTTGTTGAAGTTCTGAAAAAAATCCCTAAAGATCTTGGGAGTGCACTGCCAGAGAGCAACTCCCGCATCAAAAAATGGCAGTAAATTCCGCGATTTTCCCAGCCGTAACCTCCATAAAAAGTTTGGGATTTCCCTACCATGGTTTGATGATACTGGAGGGTACTGGCTTGGGAAAATCACCATGTTCTAAAGGTAAATCATCAATAATCATTTAAAAATTACTATACATTATTATAAAATGCACAAAAAAAATGACTCGGCAAATCTAGGACCTAGGACTCGTTGCTAGCGGGATTACCAGTTCATGGGTCAAGTAGTTAAAACCCCATTTTGACCAACTTGTGTTTTTACTGGAATGATGCAAATAAAATTACTGGTTGGTGGTATACCTACCCCTCTGAAAAATATGAAAGTCAGTCGGGATGATGAAATTCCCAATATATGGAAAAATAAAAAAATGTCCCAAACCACCAACCAGAATTAAATCATGTTTTTTCCAGTTGGCTCATGTTGGGTCAGAAATGGGATGCAAAAAGACCCACCAAAAATGTCATGTTGCCTACCAGTTACAGTACAATGACATCCGATCTGTTACCATCAACAGCGGGTTTGAGCAGGTAAGGCTACCAATTGCACCCAAATAATCCGACATAATATATATATAGAGAGAGAGAGATATATAGATAAATTACGTGTACATATTATATAACTTATCAATATATGACCGGGCTTACTTCCGTAGCATTTCGTGCTAATCGTCATAGCAGCCATCATTCACCAGTCAGTCAACTTTCCATCAATGGGGGGTACCCAAAGAGCTGGATGGTTTATGGAAAATCCCCATTAAAATTGAAAACTGGGGCTACCCAAAAACCAAATTTCAGGAAAATTCTAAATTATCATATTTCACTAACCTGAATCTTGCGGCCATTTGGGGATGATTTCCCTTACTAACGATGATTCCAGTGAGGTCGTAGTGAGGTCGTTATAATCTCAGATATATACTGGTTGGTGGTATACCTACCCCTCTGAAAAATATGAGTTCGTCAGTTGGGATGATGACATTCCCAACTGTTGCTGGAACAATAAAATTCATGTTCCAAACCACCAACCAAATATCCATTGATTATTTCCATATATCCATAGTATTTCCATATATATATATGTATATATTATATATATATAATTAAATCATGATTTTTCCAGTTGGCTCATGTTGGGTCAGGGTTTAAAAACCATAAAACCATATCAAATAGAACAAGGTCGTTATAATCTCAGATATATTGAAACCCAAACAAAAGACACGCCGGTCGTCCACATTCCAAGGCGCGTTCCAGGCCCGGAGGCGCAAGAACGGACTCCGCGAGTCTCTCGTCCTTGGGTTCAAGGCAGAGTTGATATGTCGTTTTTCAATGGCCATAGAAATAGTGGATTTACCCATTGAAAATGGCGATTTTCCATAGTTATCTTAGTTTACTACAGGGAAAATGGGAATGGTTCTACTGGTTGGTGATTTTGACCATCTTGAAAAATATGAAAGTCAATTGGGAAGGATTATCCCATATATTATGTAAAAAATCAAAATGATCCAAACCACCAACCAGGGAATAGTCCAAGTCAAGAATCAGGAATTGTCCAACTCAGGAAATGTCTAAGTTTAACTCATAATTGTTTTAGGAATTATCCTTAACTCAGGAAATTTCCGACGATTGTTTAAATCACCATGTTCTGATGTTGGTGTAATTTGCCGCAGTTCGGCCTCTTTCGCAAGATTTCAAACTGCAGGGTGAAGGGTCAGCCTGCACAGTGAAACAAACCCTGTGCTTCTTTACCAACAAATTTTGAGATAACCTTCAAGGTTGTTTGGCTACACCCTTGTGGTCCCCTTGTTGGAAACCATTTGTTTCACCACAGTTCACTTTGTAATGGTTCAAACTACTGACCGCAACCATAACTCGTGGCACTTCATCACTTATACAGGAACTCAAGAAGATAGAAAAGGTCCAACTAAAATAGTGATAAATTACGTTTCTATTGTTTGGGGTGATTACTATACACATAATTCATAACAAATTCTAGGAATATCTAAATTGAGAAAATTTGTGGGACCGTATTCTGCATGTGTACCCCAATTGTGCCCCACAGATGTTCCCTATTTTTTTTGGTGCACTTGTGGGTCCTTGGACCCGTGCTTAGGACTGCATTCCCCATCGATTCTGGCCAGAAAATGCCCAGGTATGAGATAATTTGCGAGTCATGGTATACAACAGGATAGTTCATGTTCCATTTCATTTCTACTGATGTCCACCGGTAATACAATCTTAAACTCATGTAAACTAATTAAGGTAACCCAATTTTTCCCTTGTTTTGTTGGTGCTATCTCATTTTCTGGCGCTGAATCTACCCTCCCTTCATAGCAGCAACGCATGGAGATATATTCAATATTTTCCAATTATCATTGGCTGAACATCAAAAAAATGTGGCTATGTTGGCTTTCTTTGGGTCACATTTTTGCTATTGCCTCTTAGTGGTTGGGAGGTTTTCAAGACTCGCAACCAAAAACTCTCTGTTAGGATACCCACAGTTTCGATGTTTTGGAACCTCAAAAATTGCCCTCGCCAAGTTGTTGTGATTTTTTTTGTGACACCATTTTCAGACCCTTTTCCATGAAACCTCCAAGTGTCATCAAACTCAGCACTGGCCTCTGATCCCACCTCGCTAATGTTGGTAGTCACTGATGCTGTCGTTGGCGTTGGCGACATGGGATCGAAGGACAAGTTCTTCCTGGCACCATTCAGAAACTGGGAAACAAACCAAAAAAACAATTGAGCAGTGTCAAAAACCTAACGGCTGGTTCATGCAAATGCACATCATGGATTGTGATCGAAGGAAGTTTAGATGTCAAACTTCCGACAATATGGACAGTTGAAAAGCAGAGGTGAGAAGAGTCAGAAGAGAAAAGATCAGAAGAAAGAAGATGCAGATGCGCGAAAAGGTAGGAAAGTCGCGAAACACTGTGTTTTTCC
>Ga0126342_10019222_pt1 | contig 11630 bp, 10 predicted proteins | sample Cyp1metagenome_FD_92528 | JGI IMG/M metagenome (GOLD analysis project Ga0126342, IMG submission 92528) | Coral microbial communities from Lord Howe Island, Old Settlement Bay, Australia - Cyphastrea 1 metagenome | ecosystem: Host-associated > Invertebrates > Cnidaria > Coral ... | reverse complement strand
TTAGCAAGATTAACAGAAAGAAACAGTCAAACATTTAGATTTACAACATTGAACAAAAACATAACAGCCTCCCACCTGACCTTTAACCTGTCTTGTCCCAGTTCCCCTGTTTTACCATTTTTTCTGGGATTTCTTTGATTTCGTTGGGCCCACATTTCTTGCGATTTTAAAGCTGAAACATCATGAAACATCATGAAACATCATGAAACATCATGAAACATCATGAAACATCATGAAACATCATGAAACATCATGAAACATCATGAAACATCATGAAACGGCAAACAAGATGGTGATGTCTGTCCTCTCCAACAAGTCATTCAAACACCATGGGAATCTCGATTAATATCGGAATCCACAATTTGTCAAGCCACTCAAGAAATGGGCAAACCCAAATTTTGGGATATTCCAGTATTTCCATGTATTTCCCTAGTATTTCACAATATTAAAGCATCTTAAAGCAATATTCCCAATTGTCAAACCATATCCAATCATTATTACTATAGTAAGAATTCAATCCATTCGTCACCATTATCAACAATTTCGCAATATTCGTCACTATTTCTTCACTATTTACCATGATTCAACCCATTATTCACCTTTAAACCCTCCATTTCTTCGCAGGTGAATTCCCTTCGTTGCCTTGGACAGCGAGTGGTCATGGAAGTCCTCAAGGTGCTGAGCGATGACTCATAACACGTAATGAAAACCTTATATATACACATAATATGTGTATAATTATATATATGTTATAATATCATATGTGCCATATTATATGTATAATATATATATATATATATATTTATGAAGATTCCAAAGATCTGTATATCATACGCAGATGTATTTGAAGAAAGTGTGAACCACATTTTGAGGTCTGAAAGACAAGGAATTCCACGGTGTCGCAGGTGACTGATGGTGCTCCGGCTGAGAAGAAGTCCGCAAAACGTCGGAAGATCGATGTGTCTGATGCGGTTCCAAATGTTCAGAAAAACAACATCGTTGAGTTTAGTTGAGTTCAGCTGTTGCATGGAAGATCATGGAAGTGCTGAATTCTGCTTGCACTATTGGATGATAGACAACTTTGACACCTTCAAGACCTTACACGAGACATGTTCGTATCACATGAAAGCCTCATTCTTGCGTGCGTTCACATGACTCAAGCTGCGGAAGCTGAAATGCCCGAAATCGAACATGGTCTAAAGATGTGCAAAGTCAAAGGGCAGAGCATGCCAAAACTGCAGAAAAATCAGAAAGTAGGTCCTACCCAACTGGGCAAACCTCTCTCACCCGCTACAAGCCTAGATTCTATTAGATTCGATTAGATTCTATCATGCTAATAGTTTCCAGTCCCGGTTGTGGTGCACACAAAAGAGCAGCGCAGAACCACAGGGTCTACCAGCAGGAAACCCCAACTTCAACGATGGAAACCAAGTGCCGCCCCTGTTTTGGATTTGAGATGCTTCGTATGCTCTCGGGAGTTCGCAGGTCAGCGAAGCAGACTGTTGAAAGCTTGGATTTGTTCAAAACATCTGAAACCGTAAAATACTCAAAGAATTGTCCAAATATGCCCAAATCAATGAATTCTATGAGTTTTTGTATGTGTTTTTGCCTGCGAAGATCTGACATTAGCATCATTAGCTAGGCAGAACTAAGTCGACTAGTTCTGCCTCAATAAATTGGCGAATCCAACCAGGCTGGCTGTTTCGGTGCCAGGCTGGTGGCATTTCTGCCGGCTCTGCTACTGCTTGGAAGTTTTCAAAGGCTCGATGCTTTCAGATCTGCACCAGCTTCGCACCAGCTTGATTCATGATTTTCATGATTCATGGCCAGTCCATAAAATTGCTTTACGGATGTTTTCGCATGTTGAAAAGGGGGAAACAACAGGAAACAACAGGATACTGGTACCCCGTATACCATGGCTTCCCCTGCAAGTCTGGAAAGCAGCCTTTGTTTCTTGTCAGGAGGGCATTCTCTCAGCCGGAGCTCCCCAAAGAAGATGTTCAAAACCCAGCGATTTGCCAAAGTCGGTGGAAAATGGAGAAGAAGTTTTCATTTGAAATAGGTACCTATACCTCACTGCAGCTGTTTACTTAGCTTCACCACGGGATCAATCAGGGCTTTTTGAATTCCTTTGATCAGGTTAGCGACACCATCAAGCTACACCGCACGTGACTCCACAACACCCCCAAACTGAATGGCATTTGAATGGTTTGAATCTCCGAAAACAGAGTTTCAAACAGTGAAGACCAGGAGTTTTATCTAGCCCCAATTGACTCCAAATCAATCTCCATCATGTCTGGCTATGGACCGGCACCACGAGCACCAGCAGTTGGAGACTCAGAACACTTGGACTCTGAGAGTTTGATCAGTTGATCAGTTGAATCCCCTGAAGGTGGGCGCTGTGGCTCCGTACCCAGGCAAGGAAGATGCTTGGAATATGCTGTAGAAAGCTGCAGCCATTTGTTGATGACGGAAAAATGATGAAAAATGAACCAGCTATGTCCAGGTATTTCTACGGAAAATTGATTTTCTTGTTTGGAGGTACTGTGCCACCTGGCTTCACAGCTCCTGGCACTATGCCTGCACCTGGTATGCCTTGTGGACTTCAAATGGGCTCGTGGCCACCAGCCATGCCTGGCGTGGCACAGATGCCGCCGGCCATGCCTGGTATGACACCAGCCATGCCCTCCATGGTGCCATCCGCGCCGATGGCCCCGGCCATGCCCATGGGAACGGCCATGCCTCCGGCCATGCCGGGAACGGCCATGCCGGGAACGGCCATGCCTGGTATGGCCATGGGAGCCATGCCGATGGCAAGCACGCTGCTTCCAGGACACCTTCCAGGACACCTTCCACTCCAACCTGCACCCGCTTTGCCAACGAACGACAGCCAAGGCCTAGCGCTCAAAATTCAGATCCATCTTTTAGTGTTTTTTGTATTTTTTTGTCAATGTTTTTTTCCGTTTCTACCTTTTCTCTTAAACAACTTTCCACGGAAGCCGAGTGTCTTGCAGGTTGGGCTGCTGTGGCGGCCGCATTGGGCCAACTTGCACCTGCAGCACCTGCTCCAGCACCTGCAGCACCTGCAGCTCCAGCCGCGACGGATGCAGCATTGCAAGCAGCGTTGACCAGTTTAGGTCTGGGAAATATCAATCTGGGAGCTCTGAATCTGGGAAATTTGGATCTGAGCTCCTTAAGTTCCATTCCGGGCCTGGAGAGTCTGGCTGCGATTCCTGGTTTGGAGTCGTTGTTTGGGCCGGCTGGGGCTCCGGCCGGTGTGGCCGGTGTGGCCCCGGGCATTGTGCCGTCCAGATCAAGGGGCAAGGGCAAAGCCAAGGGCAAGTCTTTCGGGAAAGGCAAACCGCTGACACAGGACTCACCGGGACTCATGGAACTCAGGAAATTCATGGAGATTGGAATCAGTGTCTGACACATTGTTTTCAAATCTTTTAAACCAGGATTCTCTGCCAGACTTAAGATGTATTCACTAGTCATGATGTTTTGAAGGTACATGAAACCATTGTAAGGTGGCAAAACTTCCGAAAAGTGCTGCAAGCACCTTTTAAAAACACCTTGCGCCAGGACTTACCAGTTCTGAATTCTCAGGAGGTTCAGGACCCCGTGATGAGCACCGTTTCGCGCCACCGAGTTTTTTTTTGCGATGTGCCGCTGGTTTTGGATGGCAGGAGCCTGGAGTCTTCGTGGCAGCAGCTTCTCAGAAGGAAAAAAAGTGCAGGGCATTGCTGGCCCACAAGGCCCGATGATGTAAATCACGACACCTGAGAAAAAACTAGAGATGACTTTCTAGATGACAAGAACACGAGAATTCACGACAGTCACAATGGCAAGCCGCAGAGGAGATTGTGGTAAGATATGGTAAGTTCATGTAAGTCCATGTAAGTCACACTTGGCGTTTCTTTTGTGGTGAGCAAATCTGAATGTTCCAGGATTTCAACCGAATGGACGACAAGGAGAGCCTGGGGATGCCTGGGGTGTCTCTACTTTTTGGTTTCGATGTTTCAGCGATCTGCACATTTGCTGCAGGACTCAGAACAACGAACGGCTGTACACATTTGCATCTTGAAAAAGATGCCAGAGGAGTTTCCTGCGTGTGGATTTGACGGTGTTGGTTGATGTATGAGCATTGTAAAATGGATTAAAATATATTAAAATGGTCATGACATGTCATGACCCAGAAAACCGCAGTCCCTGCTTCGCGGGAGTCGAAGCCAGGCAAGCTGTCTGTCTTGAGATTCGGCTGTCGTCTGCCCTTCTGAAGTTTGAGACGCTACGGTGTTTCGACCGGTCCCGTGGCGTGTGTGCAACTCTCAGCCCGCGACCGCGACAGGTCAGTAATGACAATGCTGTCTCCACCATGCTGTCTCGCCTTGCATGTTGTGTCTAATCCGCAGCGCAGGGGTTGAACCGTTGAAGCGTTGAAACCAGCAAAATGAGCTGAACTAGGAGCTGAGATATATTGTTTGAGTCGGTTTACATCTCAGCTGCAGCTACATATGATATTGGTTCATTATTTTTTGATATGGATACATATGATACATATGTTACATATACTATATTACTATATATATATACACATACATATATATATATATATATGCACACACGCATACATATCATATACAATATCTATGAGATACTATGAGATAGGCATGATGTGGCAATTTATGGAAATCGCTTGAACGACTGAACGACTGGAGCAAAGCCAGGGCGGTGGCCGCTTGACTCAGGGCGTCTGGCCGTGCTTCGTTGATCGCTCCCCGTTTTTCACGGCGTAGGGCCTTGAATTAAACATAATGATGAATCATCAATGAAACATAAATATCATAAGTATCGTATCATAAGCATAACCATATCTTTGAGATGGTGACAGATCTTGAAAAAAGATCTGACAGATTCACTTCACTGTGCCGTAAAAATCTGAGAGATTCTGAGTTCCGAACATCAGATTTTGATCAGCTGAGGGGTCAACAGCAGCCTGCGCCAGGATATTTGCCTCAATATTCTGAACAGAGATGACTTCACCGAGGTCAATGCAATCGATCAGGAGGGGCCTGGACAGCCTGGACGGCCTGGACATCTTAAATCATAGCATAGATAGCGGCTCAGTAGCGCACAAGGCGGTGGCGGAAGTTTCAAAAATAGGAAACCTATAGGAAGGGTTTTTTTGGTTGAATATTTATTGATGGTTTCAGTCAGACATGAGTCAGATATGAGTCAGATACAGTCAGATATCCAGATGAATTCTGAAAGGATTTCCTGCAGCTTGGGAAAAACAAACATCGCCAGTTTGGCTACACCATCCTCTCGCTGGCGGCCTCCAATGGCATGGTTGCGGTGTGCAAGGCGATCTTGGGAAAATGCTGATGCCATGTATACACCATGGTTTACACATGGTTTATACATGGTTTGCAATATATGGTTTATACATGGTTTACACCCCAGGGTAAATTTGGGTGAATTTGGGTCAGCCATGCTCCACGCCTTTAGGCGATCTTGGATCACCCGGAGTTCACACAGGTGAATTCCAAGGACCCGGTGGGACCCGGTAACGGTGGAAATCGCGGGGCACAACTCGAATCAACGGTGATGTTTTTGTATCAAATTATTCAATAAATGTTCAACTGTTCAATATTCTTATTTTTTGTAGATGTTTTTTAGTGTTCTGAGATGTTCTGTTGATTTTGTGTTTTTCATTTAATTGCGATGGAAAAAAACACAAGAAGACTTTGCTCTGAGCGGCTTTTTGTCACAGGATAAGTGGGGAGCCACTGCGTTGCACTGGGCAGCAGCTTCAAATTTGGGTCGGGGTCTGAGTTTCTCGCGATTCTCCCAGAAAATCTGTGGGAAATTGCAGCAAAAACTGGCAGGATGTATCACAAGAGAAAGCTCATCAGGCTATTATAATAGGTTATGATGTAGTACGTAGTGACTACTGTAGTTGATGAATAGAGGGCCGTCCAACTGTTTGAGAGCACGCCATGTGGAGACGTATGCTCCAACTGTCTTCACTGGTTTTGTGAACACAGTTCATCGCCCATACATAGTTTTTGCTACTGAGATGCCTTTTTTAGTGGTGAAGAAACTTTGAAGTAGTTCCAGTGATTCTTGAAAGCTATGTGAATTTGGAATGGATACAATTTGATACAAGCGATGTGAGAATCTCGAAACTGTCAATCTCTACGACGAAGACGACGTCAGGCTCTGTTTGTAGCAGCATCCTGGAGCACCCTGCGTTTGTGGAGGCTCTTGGATTGACATCTTGCGACATCTTGTGACATCTTGTGACATCTTATGACATCTTGTGACATCTTGTGACATCTTGTGACGAGTTACACTTGGGAAGACTTTCCGAGGCGCACGTGGTGGCTTTCAGCTTCAAATTTGAGAACCAGACAGCTTTGCAAGTTGCCGAGGAGATTTGATGAGATTTGGACAATGCAATTCGTGGGAGAATGTGTCAATTCGATTCAATTGGCATGGCGTTATCGCAGTTATGGCGGAAAAATGCTTCAAGGGCACGAAGAAAATCCATAAAAATCCCCGATTTTAGGAGAGAGGTTGCTCAGATGCAGAGCAGGTGCGCAGAGCACTGGACTCCCTGCATGATGCGTCGTGAGCCACTTTTTTTGCTGCGTTTTTTGCTGCCACCAAGACCCCCCATGTTGGGAGTTGGACTGGCCCAAGTTTGGGACAGTCAAGTCATTAGTCAAGTCATATTGTTGGCAAAAATTGGTAGATATTGGTAGGTATACGGTACTGTATACGGCAGTTCAGCGTTACGATCTTGGTATTATCTTGGTATTATATGTGATTCTCTTGGTAAGTTTTGGCAGTTCGACATAGTTCGTTCGACCTTTCTCCAGGCCATCAAGAAGGCTTTGAGCGTCTGAGTGCGCCGGAGGAAGTTTCGTTTGGTGTTTCAATCTTCAGACATACCAAAAGAAACATGAAGTTAGCATTCATAAAGTTCTATGTTTCTTAGAGAAAATTCCTCACAAGATTCACTTTACGACAGGTCAAATCAGCATGATCTGCCTTTTGATCAGCAGAACGCCATTGGTGGCACATGGAGAGTGCAGGACAAAAAGCTGCGGCAGAATGCAGACTTTGAGATCCATTTTTTGTCAGTCTTCAACGCTTCTGTTTCTTCACCTTTTAAACGCATCAAAATCTTCAAATTTCAAAAACATATGCTAGCTATAGATATTTATAGTGGATTTTCCCATTGAACATGGTGGATCTTTCCATCGTTTTTTGTATGTTTTCTGCACAGATTTTTCTGTCTCTGTAGGTGCTCACTTCAGCAGATTTGCAGCGTGCAGCGAAGCGTCTGAACGTGGAGCTACGGGAGAATACGGCTGGGCCCTGGTGACCCCGAGAGAAGACCCGGCAGCAGATGCGATGCGATGCAGATGGGCCAGCAATCGACTCATCGAAGACTCATAGATACCCTCCGGTGAACATACAAAAAACTATGGAAAATCACCATGCTATTCATGGGAAAATCCACTATTTCTATGGCCATTTTCAATAGCTATGTTAGTTTACCAATTTGAATATTTGTAGATGTTTATAGATTAAATGTATGATTAAACATGAAAATCATAGATTTAAATCCAATTTATAGATTAATCTTCATAGATACTCCAATTTAGAGATTAATCAACAATCTTCATAGATACTGTAAAATCTGTAAACGATTCAGCAATTATTTCATCAATTAATTTATGAAATACGGCCCGACTGTGCAGTTGCTAAAGGCTCCTGATTCTTGGCCTTTAGCCATCAGTGTGGGGCCACTCATCAAGAGGTTTTTTCCACACAATATCTTATCATTATATGTATCTATTTGTTTATATATGTGTATATATATTATATATACACACTATATACACTATATGTACAGTATATATTATATACATATACAGCTAGGTATTCATATTGAGAAATGATAGCATGAGCTCTCCTAGCAGAATGCGCTCCATGACGTCGTTTGGAATCTTTTGGATCTGCTGAGCTTCGAAAGTCAGGTACCAGATTGAACTCTATAGTGGAGATCGGCAGTTGGGCAAAACCAGCGGCTGGGCGCAACCATGGGTGCGCCTGGGAAGACTGAGAAAGAACCATGGGGCCTTGTCTGAATCTTACATGAAAGGTAATATATATATATATATCAAAATTCTATAATCTTAGGAAATAAGTCAGCATAGTCATCATTGACACGCAGAAAATCGTAGAAATCAATGGCGCCTTAGCTGGCCAGGGCAGCTTGCACTTGGAGACGATTGAGGCGACTTGACGATAGATGCTGTTGGAAATGAAAGGGCAGAAAGTGAACAGAAGAAAGTGGAATGCTTTCAAGATCTCATAAGATAACCATAAGATAACCATAAGATAACCATAGGATAACCATAAGATAACTATAAGATAACCATAAGATAACTATAATACTATAAGATAACCATAAGATAACCATAAGACAACCATAAGATAACCATAAGATAACCATAAGACAACCTAGGTCTTGGGTAAAAGTCTCCCCTTCGCCTTTTTCAGAGTCTCCTGAAGTCGTCGTATCACGAAGCTCATCTGCTTAGGTGCGCAAGTTCACAGGCTATTGGGTAGCCAAACCTGCAAATGCAAGGCCTGTTCCAAACGAGCAAAGTTGAGAAGCTTTGGAATTCCAATTGCAATGCACCTGACAGACTAAAAGTGATTCAAAGCCTTCAAGTCAGTATATAATATATATATATATATACACCACACACACACACACATATATATAGATACACATTGCATGCATTTTTTGGGTGATCATTTTGTGTGATCTCAATCCCTCGTTTCGAAGGCCAGGCGAAAGCCCGTCCCAGCCCGAGTCACAAGAGGCAGAAGCCGAGGAAAAGAAGCGCTACGCAGATGTCGCAAAGGCCTGACATCTGTCATCACATTGCAGTCACAAAAATATGTCACCCTTATTGAAGCCACTGATTTTATGTCACAAAAACATCATAAAATTCTGGACCAAGCCGCTTGGATATACGTCGGATATACGTCGAATATCCATGATGATTTCATCATGGAAATTGGACGTTAGACATCCATAGAAATTGATCGACGTCCACAGGTTGCACGATGGTTTGGCTTGCTGCTTTCGTGCGCTATAGCCTGCTGGAACCTTGAGACCTGTTGGCTGAAAAAATCTTGACATAGCTGTGCCATGTGCGCTGAGGTTGGAACAGGGAGAGATCTCCATTCTATTGCAAAGAGGCGAGTCTTGCACTGCCTTGAGCGTCAGGATGTAGAGACCATGAGAATCTGAGAGAATCCGAGACCATGATGAAACATGATAAAACATGATGAACCGATACAACTCATGATACAAAAGCCCACAAACAAATAAACCGCTGTGTGGAAACCGCTGTGGAAACCGCCCTTACAGCATTGACAGCATAGTATGATGGAAATCGTGGAATCCATGCGAGGCCTACCTCTTAGCCATCAAGGATGAAGAGAAGCAGCATGACCGTCTCGTGCGCTACTACAAAGGCAGGTCTAGACTGTCTAAACCTGTTGATACCTGGAATTTTTCCAAGGCAACTCAGAAAGCCAAAGCATAAGACATGCGAACAGAAAAGAAGACCTCGAAGACCAAAAACAGCTGCTCCGCGGAAATGCACCGTAATGGAGGGAATGACAACGGAAAACTAAGGACACACAATCACACATAGAAAATACAAATCAGCACGTGCACTCGCACAGACACAACAATCACGCAGGAAAACGTGAAGTTCAAAATCACGACCCTCGAAATTACAGTGAATGAAAACGATGAAACAAAAGAAGAAACCGAAGGAACAATTACGTACAAAGGAAATAGACATGGAAAAAACATGACGACCAAACTGGCACATGTAAAACAGAAACACCAAAGATTGCCTAGATGTTAAATAATGTCAATGACAGAATTATCAAGACTTTGGGACTATGTGGGACGATGTGGGACTATGTGGGACTATGGTCCCAGGCCTGGGCTTCAAGACCATCAAAGATCCTGAGACTTTGGAGTATCAAGATCAGGTCCATCGGTGGTGAACGGAAACTCAAAGTCCGTTCTCAAAAGATGTGGTGCCATGACAACCGCATTCCGAAGCGTTCAGAAGTTGATTTTCGAAGCTGCTCGGAGGACAGTGCCAAAAAAAGCAAACATTTTATGATCCACGGCTTTCAAAACGAGACTTGCAGAGCGCAACATTACAAGATTTGCCAACCATTTACCAACCATCAAAGCAGGAAGCGGATGAAGTGGATGAAGTGGATGCAGGTATACGGTACCCTCTGGTAAACATACAAAAAACTATGGAAAATCACCATCTTTAATAGGTAAATCAACTATAAATGGGTCATTTTCAATAGCTATTTTGACATAACCAGAGGGTATACCGAAGAGTCTTGTGAATCGAATGTACCACGGTTGAGCCACGTGCGCCACGCGAGCCACGCAAGCCACGTTGAGCCATGGCGAAAGGTAGGATCAAAGCTTGGAAGGCAAGGGAAACCTTAGAGATTCGCATGTTGTGACTGTGTGCGAATTATGTCACGTTTACGAATCATGTCCTCATACAGCAAATGAGTAAATGCACCATCCTTACATATTATATCATATTATCAAATATTATCCTTTAAGTCTTACATTTAAGTCTTACATCACATAAGCCATCATCACCGTCATCTCCGTTTTAAATCATAACATGGTCATAGCAGTTGAACTCGGCTTCACTAGGCCATGATTTCACTGGGCTTCTGCCTCCTTGTTCCTTGGCGCGAAGCTTGGCTTGGTCAGAGCCCCAAGATGCGCCAGGGCCACGCCTTGTCCCCGTTTGCCCTGGTCGTGAATTTAAGTTGAATCCGTTGAAACATGTCGTGCCATGGCCATGTCGTGTCGTCCATGATGTCCATGTAGACAGGCCCAGTTCAGCTTCGATCGAAGCTTCACAGACGCACTGCGGTGACCTGTCTCAGCTGTCTCAGCTGTCCGGGGGGTGTTCCGTCAGAAAAACATGGGAAAACTCGTCGTCGATTTAGCGAAACTGTTTTTTGAGGCCATGCTGCCATTGATTGCACCTGCGAGTGAACCCGCCTTTGGATCTTGCCTGAGAGCAGAGCTGATGCAGCTTCCATGTTCGATGTTCGATAGATGTTAAATATTAGATAATATTAGATACTCGGAATCTGTAAGGATGTGGAACTTGACATGCGTGAGTAGTTGTGAACATGACACCACAATACACCACAGACTTCAGCATCTTCAGCTTCTGCTTTCTTGCGAGCATGATTTTCATGTTGCTAACATGGCTTTCTGCGAAAAAGGTGAAGATTTATTTCGTGTGGTTCGACCGCAGAATGTCGTGAACCAAGAGTTGCTCGTGGCGGCACAACCACCGCAGCGACATGTTATTCCAGTGATGACATGCAAGACACGCACAGATCCACACAGATCCACACAGATCCACACAGATCCACACAGATCCACACAGATCCACACAGATCCACACAGATCCACACAGATCCACACAGATCCACACAGATCCACACAGATCCACACAGATCCA
>Ga0126342_10019221_pt1 | contig 11630 bp, 7 predicted proteins | sample Cyp1metagenome_FD_92528 | JGI IMG/M metagenome (GOLD analysis project Ga0126342, IMG submission 92528) | Coral microbial communities from Lord Howe Island, Old Settlement Bay, Australia - Cyphastrea 1 metagenome | ecosystem: Host-associated > Invertebrates > Cnidaria > Coral ... | reverse complement strand
GAGGAGCTTGAGATATAAATCCCAGGGAAAATGCATCAAATTTTGCATAAACTGACCACATGATATAACATGGTGTCGGGACATAGGGTCGGGTAAATAAGGACAGTTGACATTTTTTTAGATATATATTATATTATATTATATATTATATATATATATATATATATTATGGGATATCAGTTATGCATCTAAGGAAATCCTTCTGATGGCTATATTACCCCTATTGATGGATGATTTCGATCCCCCCATGGTTTCCTGAAATCGCAGCTGACAGCTGAAATCCCACCAGGTGCAACGGCAGGGCGTGGTCCTTTGAAGACCTCAGGCTCTTCACCGCCAAAGATATCCACCTCCGCCCTAGCACCGCCGGCGGGGACTTCTTGCCTGGGAAGTCGAAGATCAACACATGATCAACACATCTTACATATCCGGCCACCCCAAATGGGGGATTCTCATTCTGACAACAAGAACAAGGTCTTTAACTTCACCTACAAAAAAACATAGGGGATTGTAAATGTTCAACAGAATTGGTAAAATGTCACCGAGAAAATGCGAATGTTCAACACCAACGATCCATTGGCGGTTGGTGCTTGAGCCACCCCTCCACGAAATAGGCGCGTCAATTGGGACCAAAGGGAAACATGACAGTCACTTGAAACGATCCACACCAAAGCTGGTCATCAGTTCTGCAGTCGCAAGCTTCAAGCTACCAGTTTGCCAGAAAATGGATGGGTTTTAAGAGTGAACGGACATAAATGGACCAACTTTGTATCAATAATTTTATGGCAATCAAAGGTATACCTCAAGCCCATCCCATTTATATTGGTTGGCTGATGGCTGAAATCCTATCATGGGTCACTTCATAATCTCAAAATAATCAGATAGGTCAATAACCCGTGGGCCCCAGAATAACCAATACTAACCAATCCCATCCCATTATATTGGTTGGTGGATACAGTAGGTATCCTCATTATGGGCTATAGCAATTCCCGATTAATCAGGTTAATAACCCCCAAGACTAACCAATCAACCATCATCTATCAATCATATCCCCATTTTAGTACCAAATCCCATTGAAATCCCATTAAAACATAAGTTTGCTTGGCTAAATCCCTTTCAAAAATTCCATTCACCAAGTTTTTCACCCAGCCCAGCCACAGAAAGTCATCAAAGCCATCCGTCGCGGCCGCGCCGCTGTCGACGGCAGGCTCCTGATGTCAACCAGATTCTCCTGATGTTTACCATGTGATACAAATTGGATCTACCCTCTGGTAAACTAACAAAAAAATATGGAAAATCACCAGTTTTAATGGGTAAATCAACTATATTTCTATGGGCCATTTTCAATAGCAAACTGTTAGTTTACCGGAGAGTATCTAGCAGAATGTGTTTTAAAAAAAAACTAAGGATTTGATTTGAGGGGAAAAATAGATAGAAAAATGGAGGGACGCGCTTTTGTTCTTTTGTTTATTTACAACCATGCAACGTCCTAAGAATGTCTGTGTTGAAAAACCTAAATATGGTCCATACTCAAAATATCGACCAAAAGAGATGCCCGTTGCTGGGCATAGCCCATGATACCCCATGTTTCGGACCTGTATTTCATTGTATTGTATATGGTTTCGTTTCCTGAGTCTGGTGTACATATCCCCAAAAATATCCCCAGTTTTGTTAGTCAAAATCTGCAGGAAAGTCCTCTCCACAGGCTTGCAGGGCGCTCCTGGCGACAGGCGCCCTGCTGAACATGGCTTCCAAGCTCTCGACATATCAGGAGGTTTCGCAAGTCATGGTTATCCCCCAAGTCGCCATAGGTTTCAATACTAAGTAACTTGGATGATTTTGGGATACTCCCACGACTTAGGAAACCGAAAAACATGTAGGTTCTATGTAGTGAAAAACGCTAGAAACTTGATGTTTTGATCTCTATTCGGACTTGAATCAAAGAACACATCCTGAGATGCAACAACCACCAGTTCGGTATATCATGGTACAATACCCAATGCTTATAGTCGCTTTACACTTAACCAGTTATAGTAACCACAGCAGCAAAACATCCAGGAATGCCCTGCATCCACCCAGTTGAACATTTTACAGTTTTGAAACCACCACATCGTCGCATCATGGATGCGTGGGCGGGTCGGTCTGCACCAACCATGGGAAATCCCACAAAAACAGACCAGACTGCTGGGAGGTTTGAGAAGTTTGCAAGGTTGGACTGCTATAGTTACTATATGTTACTATCATTTACTATCTACAGTCTCACTCTTGTTGCTTGTCTCAGTTGATACCTCCCCATATTTCGTGGTTTAATCTACACTGACACATCTTTGATGTTTGAATCCACATGGACGGTGGAAATGGCCCGCTGAGTTGCCCTGACGCGCAATTCAGCAGCGACTTCACTAAATCCTCTGGGAATCAGGGACGACTCACCAAGGTGGAAAATTGAAAAACGCCCATTGCCCATACAGTATTTTGGCAGATATTGATGTCATTCTGGGTATCAAGAAGTCTCAAACCACATCTGGAGATTGGAATATATTGGAATGGTAATGGTATCAATTTGGATGGTAATAATTGATGAATCCTATTGATGAATAATACCATTCCAATGATGAATAATACCATAGGTGAATAATGGTATCAATGGTATCAATTTTGATGAATCCTATTCGGGACATGTCAAATTGCGGCCGGCACAGCCAGCTGGATTCAGCTGGATATGAACCACCACTGCCGGCAGCAATGGGAATAGCACAGCCAGCAGGGGATGATCCACACATATAATTCTCACATGCTGTGAACAACAAAAGTGAGTCAAGGCCGGTGGTATCTAAGTTTTTTTTACAAATTTAACAACAATGCCCTTCAACAGGGGTACCAAATACTTACAAAATATTGAAAAAATACCATGAGATCATTGAGGTTTCGGAAGCCCTTTATTTCGATTCGCGTCCCCGTTATTCGCTACGCGCCTGGAGAATCGCGGCCACTTGCTCTCGGGCTTGAACCTGGATACGGGATACCCGATGATCAAAGATGATATTCTCAGCCTGTTGATTCTAATGTTGATTCTAACATTGTTACCAATCTTCAATTAAAAACTATTAAAACTTCTATAACTCTAAACATGTCAAAAAACTTCATCATATGTTCAGGGTTAATTTTAAGATATTTTAAGTAGATTCTTTACGACAGTAATATGCCCAAGTATTCTTGAGTCCCAAAAGAGATAGAAACGGCATCTTTCACACTATTCTAGGGGAATTTTACCTATCTTTTTGAAGGATTTTCCATAGATTTGGCACCTCTGTGGTCGCAGAAAGGGTCGTTTCCAGTAACCTCGCTGCTGCATTGGGAACCCCTTGGGAACTGCTTCATTTTGGGCTGGGTGGGTTGGGAAACTCTACAGAAAAACCAGGGTTTCTATGTGTTGTTTACAATCCAAGTCTGGGATTTAGGGGTAGAACTGGTTGGTCTTTTCAACAGGTTTCAACCCTCTGACACAAATACTGGGTGTGTGTGACACCAAACAGAAGGATGACCCGATCAAATACATTGGACCACCTGCAGCTCATATGCAAAACAAGTCTTGTTTGTGTGTGTGTCTGTGTCTACATTCTACAGGTTTAACAAGAAAGGCTAAAATCGGCTAAAAAAAGAAAGTGTGGGCAGATAACTATAATAGTCATCCCAAATAGTCCAAAACGCCATCCCATTTTGCCGTTTTGAGCCGGTGACTTGTTGCCCAACGTCCGTTGATCTTCGTCCAAACTTCGTTGTTGCTGCATCAGCCGTTGCCATCCAGCATGCTGCTCCTCGACCCAACCAGGGGGACTGGTCCCTCTGGTAATTCAACAGACGTTGCCAAAATGGCCATGTTTGAACAGTAAAGCGGTAAATCAGCTACTGGGATAGCTCTGACACAAAGCTGCAACAGATTTTTTCGGGTGCCAAGTCAGAGATCCTGTGAGACGACCACGACCTCGTAATCAAAGATTTAGAAGAGGCTGAGAGACAGATATTGCAGAAAAAAGAACTTGCTGTCAGAACTCCACAAGCTGTGACCCCTGACTCAGTGACTCATACGGCAGGACATATTTGGTGGGTCAAGTCATTGGGTAGACCGTTTGGTTCGGATTGGTGGAACCGTTTATGCAATGTCCCTGCTTCATGTGGGTTTGTCTGAAGGGCACCCCAAAACTCATGTGGTGATGCTGTAACTCTTTCCCCAATTAAACTTGCAAATGTATGGATGTACCCAACTTTAGACACACCACATAATTGGTTGTTGTATGTTCCATTGCATACCATTAAATACCTCCATACTTTCCCATGAAATATCTGCAAATGTCGTTGGTCAAAAGTTGATTTTTCTGATATTGGTAGTGGTATGCCCCATTTCTGGTCTTATATTGGATGAAATATTCGTTCCATGATCTGTACAGATTTTTGCACCATGTTTATGGGTGGAATTTCAACCAGGATTTCAACAATTCCCATGGTTGCTAGTTAAAGCCCATGATATTCCCATTAAAGTTCCACTATATCCATGTATTATGGAAGTTCCATCATATTTATTATCTATCGATCTATCTGTATATCTACCTACCTACCTACCTACCTACCTACCTTCCTACCTACCTACCTACCTACCTTCCTTGTACGTATGTATGTACGTACGTACGTACGTACGTATGTAAGTAAAGTAAAGTAAAGTAAGGTAAGGTAAGGTAAAGTAAAGTAAAGTAAGGTAAGTAAGTAAGCAAGCAAGCAAGTAAGTAATTACTGTATATTTATTGTGATATATTGTGATATTACAATATCCCAATAAATATTAGATTTATATCATTACAATCTCCCATAACTATAGTAAGTAATTATATCATACTGTCTATGTATATAATGTACCATTTATTCCAATTCCCTCCACATCTGTGCCAACCCCAAGCCTGGATCATGGGTTGCAGGGATGCGAGCTGAGCCTACGCGTTGCGCCGCAACGCCGCAACCCGCGCGTAGAAACGTTCGGGCTTTGCAAGGAAGGAAAAAATGGATGTACCCTCTGGTAAACTAACATAACTATGGAAAGATCCACCATGTTTAATGGGAAAATCCACTATAAACTATAAATGGCCATGTTCAATAGCAAACCGTTTGTTTACCAGAGGGTACCCTGTGGTAAACGTACAACCCATGGCTGGTACACTGCCATTGTCAGTAAATCTCACATTTCTCACTGGCGAATATCTGGTGTTGCATCCCCACTTCATATATTCACCAAGTGTTAAATTCGAAAAAAAAAAAAAAAAACACCTAATAAATAGTGGATATAACTCCACCAATATCAATATCTCATATTTACCAAGATATTTAATGGGATACCAACCACCAAGTCAGAAGTCCATAGGGAGTTCACCAATCACCGGGATATGGCCACCCTCCTTGCCTTGGCATCCCGCTCTGCCGAAGCCAAGCGTGAAGCCAGGTGCGAGCTGTGGTCCTGGCCAAACGGTGACGAAACAGGAAAGCGGGAAACCTTCAGGAATAAAAGAAACCATCAATAGATTTCCATAGGGAGTTATATAGCCATATTATATATAAGGATTCCAAATATGGGGTGGATGACCATAAACGATACACCATGTTTTGACCATGGCACATATCGTGAAAAAGATTGATGTTGGTCGTTCTTCTTCAACACTTTTGCCAAGATCAAGATCTACCGGCAATTAACATGGAGATCAGCATGGCAAAAAACACAGCTGAGATGTTCTTACTAGCCACCGTCGAAATCTTTATCCATTGTACTTTTATGTATATGTATAAATATATATATATACACCATAAACTACCTTCACCAGTTGGTTTATCTTTATGTTCCATCCTTTAACCCACATCTTGTCGCTTAAACAGTCTTAAACCACCATTTGTCATGGTTCAAATCATATCTGATGGTTAAATAGCCTTAAGCCACCAGTTTTCATCATATCAAACCACCATTTTTGATGCTTTGAATCACATCTTCATCAATTCCCGATCCAACCAGCAACTCTCCACCGTTTCGGAGAGTAGAACTTCCCCCCTCCGGGACTCCCTCGACTCCCGGGAGGCACCCGCGCGATGCGTGCATCTTCCGACTCCCGGGAGGCATCACCTCGGAACGGTGCAGAATGTGTAGTCGTAACTTGGATTGTTTTTATTGACTAATTATTGATCAATATTACAGAGTATGATTATGATGTTTATGCTTATGATGATTATGATTATTATTATTGTTATTGTTGTAATTATGATGATGATTATGATTATGATGATTATTTTATTATTATTATTATGATTATGACGATTATTATTTTGATGATTATGATAATGGTTATTATTATTATTATTATGACTATGATGATTATTGTTATTATGACTATGATGATTATTATTGTTATTATGATTATGATGATTACTATTATTGTGATTATTATGATTATTATGATTATGATTATGATGATTAGTAGTATTATGATTATTATTATGATGATTATTATTATGATTATTATTATTATGGTTAGTAATGATTGTGATGATTACTAATGATTGTTGTCAATTATTGATCGCTATATTACCTATATATAATGGTAAACATTCCTATATTTCCTATATTACAGTACCAAGAGTTGCCAATTGGTGAAGGCTTTCGCAACCATCCACAATAGTATTAAATGATTGTTATTGATCATTGATCGCTATTGAATATGTTTATTATTGTTGACTATGAACCTATTATCGACTAGTATTGGATTATTATTGGTTACTGTGCTGATTGACTATTGTTTGGTGATTATCATTGATTATTGTGATTGTGAATTGATTATTATTGTTTGGTCATTCTGCGGATGGAAAGAAATCCAGCACAAGTTGGTAGGTGGTAAACATTCCCTTTTAATCCAATTCAGTTTACATGGTTTCCTACCAATTGGTGCAGGATCTCGCAACCATCCACAATAGTATTGAATGTTGGTAATTGATCATTGATCGCTATTGAATGTCGTGATTATGATGATTATTGATTGTTGGTTAGTGTTGGATTCTTGTCATTGATTACCGTGATTATCATCGTTGATTATTATCGTTGATTATTATGATTATTGACTAGAATTGATTATTCTGACTATCATCTGAACAACTGTGGTTGATATGAAGCTAATTCAATAGCTAAGTCGGTCCAAGAATCATCCCAAGTCTAGCAAACTTGGAGCTGAAGGCACCCCCAGGGCCCCAGAAAAAAACACATTCCCCAAGCGGATTCGATTCCCGTCCCGCAGTGTCCCACAGGGGAAAATGGAACATCTTCAGCAAATCCATGATTTGTTCATGATTGTTACTGACTATATGTGAGTATTTTCATGGAAAGTTCATCACAACAGGTCGATAATCCGCTTGGATAATAATCAATGATTGTAATCAAGTCAAGAATTAGTTGGCAAATAACGGTAAGTTAACATTGGATTCGTCTCATGATGGCTATTGTTAGTTGCTGGTATTGGTCATGCTAGTCACAATCAATACTAATGGTAACAATAGTCGCATGCTGCTAATCATACTGATAGTAATAACGATGATCATAATCATAGAATATAATTTCCGAGAAATGTGTGGACATATCTACTGAAAAGCATCTTGAACCAGTCAAAAGACCCACGGCACCAGAGCTTTTGGTACGCTTCAGTATCAAACTATGCAATCTTTGGAAGTACAAACAACCTTTCGCCCACGTGAAAAAGTCTGGGCACGAACCTCCCTAGAAGCACGGGTTATACAGATTAAACATTGCTTGAACAGAGGAGTGAATCTTGGTATAAACCCTCTGAGAAGTAAAACAAACGATGTAAACAGGATTTCAATATGGCTCAAATATATATATATATGATTCAAATTGGGCAATGTCGAAAAATAGTAGTTCGGATGACAAAGTGTATTACGGTAATGTATCTCAATGTATGGTTCGGGATACAGTTGGCCTTGCCTTCGCACAGATGTAAAATGATGTACACACTTAGAGTCAACCTTGAAACAAATATCAACAAATTACAGTGGTTTTTTTCCATGTTACCAAGGTTTTTTCCCTTAGAAATACTATAAACCAAGGTTTCCATGGTTTTTTTCCATCGTTTTTTGGGATCGATGGGTTTCCCACCTTTTATTCCATGGCTGAGTAGCTAGAGGCGTCCAAGCGGGCACGTTCAGCTTCTCTTTGCTTGAACTACCGAGCACGGTTCAGAAGGTCTAACGGCCACGGGCACAAAAACGTAACGAATCTGTGATTGTTAGTTGAGCACAATCACCTGAGAATCCCCCGAATCCCGAAGATGAGTCCCAAAGATTTTTTTCAACATATCACATTAATCTTAAAGATATCATATAAAAATCCATATATTAATCCATATTAAAATTAATCCATTGTTTTCACATCTGAAACATTACAAAAAAGGTCCATCAAAACCTTCCGTTATTCATCCAGCTCCATTCCCTCTTGAGATCCAGCTCCGGCGCCTCTAACTGCCCAATGGTTTCATCTAACCTTGAAGCCTCTGTCTCCAACCTCAGCACATATCAAAATATAAAGCCGGAAAAAAATGAAGGGATGTAGAACATCAGCTATGACATAGCTTATAACATATTATACTGTAACTCATCTGGAAGTGTCTTAAAATCATGGAATATCATGGAAAATCTTTGCAAAATAGTTTGGAAAATCAGAGTCTATGCGCAACAACCAAATGTTTGCAGGTATCATGTTCTCAAACAAAGTCCCTTCCAGCGTTGCATAAATTGATGTCATACACCCATGTCTCTCCAATGTTTGGATCTACATCTCCAAAGCTAACCCAAAAAATCCTTCAGGTGTTGGCGAAAAACCTCCAATCTCTTTGGGGGTAGCATCCCAACTTGCATGTTTTTGGGCACCCAGACTGCGAGGCTTCGTTACCGAGGGCTATTGGGTCGATGTTGAATTCCTGGAACAAAATGCACTGATGACAATACCTTGACACGCCATGGCTGCCCGGAAACATTGATATTTTAATGTACAACTATAGTAACTATAGTAATTATGATTGTCATTATGTATGTTTACCCATGTTGTTGGAACTGTTTCATGTCCGACAGTACAATGAATCGCGAGACAAACTGTCTCGTCTGCGACTTGGGGTTAAGTCATGATGATCAATGACGGAAAAGCGGTCGTTTTTCGCTGATTCTGCCGGAACAACAAGTCTACCAGAAATTGGTGATGCTGGTGCTGGTGATGCTGGTGATGGTGATCATCATCATCATCATCATTAATAATAATAATCATTAATAATCATTAATAGCAATTAATAACCACTATATATATATAACCATTATATAATAACCATTGATAACCATCATCATCATCATCATCATCATCATGACACGGTTCCCATACAACATGTGGCCACCCTGGTATTTCTTTGCCCTTTTTTTTGGCCTCGCCTTCTGCTTTTGCAGCAGGCTCTGGTGGTGGCGCTTCAACTCGTTGAGCTTCGCACTGATCTCCGAGATCTTCTGCTCACGGCTCTGCCCCTCCTGAGGCTCGGTGGCACGTCAGGGCCGTCAGGGGATGGTCCCATGGGAGATCATATTAAAGAATACGTCAAGGTAGATAGATAAAGATGAAGATAAAGATAGAGAATGAAAGATCATGATAGATAGATAATAAAAGATAACGGTAGATAGATTGATAATGATAGAGTGATACTGGTCAATAAATAGCTAGATAGCTAGATAACTAGATAGCCAGATAGCCAGATAGCTGCATATATTGTGATAGTAGCTGCTAGAATTATACATGAATATACCGTCCAGATTGCAATTTCATTTCGAATCTCTCCCATGGCGCGAAGTCGGCCACAGCATCCCGCTCCGTGAGGTATCCATCTTCTCCCTGCTGGACACGGCGGCCCACCACCTGGGGAGTTGACCAGAGGTTTCGGGCCCCAAGTCCAAACAGACCATGGTCAGAATAAATGATGGTTATCAATGGTTATTATATAATGGTTATATCATGGTTATTAATGATTATTAATTATTAATGATGATTATTATATATTATTAGTATTGATGAGTTGACCAAATGTGGTTTCAATGAAGGGTCATTTTTTGAACAACTTAACAACCTACTTGGTGGCTTCAAAAAAATATTTGGACCTGGAATCATCATCCCAAAGGGGAGTACTGCCAGGGAAGGGTTGCTAAGTCGGTTACCATCATTTTAGCAGCTGAAGTTGACCAAACAAAGTCCAAGGGACTGGCACTTTGGGGATGGGTTTGGCCATTCTTTCCCCCAAATCTTGCCCTGAGCTGTGCAAACTTCAAGCAACTTAGCTCAGCGGACTTCTATGGAAAGTACTACCTGGAGCCTCAAAATTGGGGTTTCTTTGAAAATCTCGTATATAATTGTCCAAACCACTAGGGAATCACTACTGTAGCTGTTCCCTATTCAACTTGCCCATCATGGGGTAGTTCATCCGCCGTGAAGCCCCCGCCTGCAACTCATGGGCTTCTTCCAAGTTACGATCGATATCGCTTTGGATCTGGGCGAACGAAGGTCGAGATTTGGAGTCCCATTTTTGGCAGGTGAAATAAAGGGGGGGTTCTGGGAAAATACCCCAAAACTACAAGTTTAATAGGGAAAACGATGACAACAAATTTTGGGGGGGTACCCTAGTGTCAGAGAGACCCATGATTTATTCTAGCCCAGGGGTCCAAACAGTCCAAATGGCCAGGGCCCATTTTGAGCTCCGTAGGGTCAAGAGGGAAAGGCCGCCAGTTAGTGAACGCCACTCTTGACAAAGAAACGGCTTGGCTGCATCCACCAGAAATCTCTTTCCATCCCGCAACTGGAGGTCCAAAACAGCCCCATTTCTGCCCATGAAATCTCAAACTTTCAAGCATTTTCAAGCTAGAAATCCTAGTTTCGTGTCTGATTCCAATAAATCCTACAGTTTCTGAACCCTCCTGAGCCCTCCCTGCTCCAAAACTCCCATCATTTGTTCTTCCCTTGAGATCACCGGTTGAACCGCGCCTGCCGTTTCCGATCCTCCAGGCCAGGAACATTGGCTTTGGACCTGCTGGTGTGATGGGATGCATTCACCAGTTTCACCACGCGAATGGTGAGTTAACCCACAAACCTAGGGCTTTGCTGACAGCCGAACAAGGCAAAACTCGATACATTGATATTGTTGTTCTTCATTCCTTTTCAGGCAAACCCCCGAAATGATTGCAGATACATGTGTACAACCATGTTTCTACACAATCGCTTCTGATTGAATAAGGAAAAACACCAATTATGAATATATGGGTCAAATTTTCGTAATGTGGGAAACCCAACGCCATAAACCTACCATTTGGGGATTTTCTTCCCGCATGGAAAAAATCCCATGAATCGGAGGCCTCAATGTGGCCGCCTTGCTCTCCTTGTCTCTCCGTTGCGTTCGCAGATCGTGAAGCTCTTGGTCGTACCTCAAGGAGACTCAGAGACATCAAAAAGGCCGAAATCATGTCTATATTTGTGTATATCGTATGCATATATACAGTAGTATATATATATATAT
>Ga0126342_10019220_pt1 | contig 11631 bp, 10 predicted proteins | sample Cyp1metagenome_FD_92528 | JGI IMG/M metagenome (GOLD analysis project Ga0126342, IMG submission 92528) | Coral microbial communities from Lord Howe Island, Old Settlement Bay, Australia - Cyphastrea 1 metagenome | ecosystem: Host-associated > Invertebrates > Cnidaria > Coral ... | reverse complement strand
TTCGAACCGCCTATAGCGTGCCTCGCACATGGTTTACAACATATTTGCTACCTATGGATTACGCAAAGCTTACCTATGCAAACCTAGACATATGTACAGTAGAAAAACAATATATATATATATGCATGCACATTCTATCTATCACATATTTCGTTTACATTGTACATACTGTACACGTATAAATAAATAAATATATATATAAGTACATATATATATATATACATATGTACTTATATATATATATATACATGTATATATATATATGCATATATATATATGTATATATATACATACATATATATATATATACATAAACTCTAGATATACAGCGTGCATTGCTGTCGATATTCAATATACCACATATACTATGTAAACATTATTCAACGAACAGATTTACCTATATTGTATATATTACATCTACTGTGGATACAGTACATTTGGCATATACTATCTATATTCTATCAAAATCCACATATACGATATATATATATGTTCAATATATATGTTCAATATATATATATATATATGTTATATATATATTATATATTGCATATATTCTATTTATATCTTACATATTATATAAATATGTTTATATATATATATATATACCACACATACACTATATATATATGTTTATATATATATGTTTATATATATATATGTTTATATATATATGTTTATATATAAGAAACCATTCCTCCAGCAACAATCGGCTTGGCTGCTGAGAAAACCCCCCTCCCCTGCCACAGGGGGGGGGACCATCTGGCTGGGGGGGGAGGGGTGTGGGGGTCCCTGCTCATATATATATATATATGTATGATATATCTGTACTATATTATAGACAGTATTAGACAACATAGAAGTCTCTATCTATCTATCTATCTAATCTAATTTAATCTAATTTAATCTAATCTAATCTAATCTAATCTATCTATCTATATCTATCTTTACCTGTATATATATATATATATATCAATATCATTAAGTTCATGCATTGACTTCGCCAATGCGCCACGTCATCTTTGGACGTTCGCTTCAGTTGCCGCATCCCTGGCACGTGCTGTTTTAAGCCCGAAATCGTTGGGAAAATGGTGGTGTTTGATAGCAAAAAACACCAATTGTAATAGGAAAACCTTGCTTTTAAGGGGAAGACCATAGTTTCACGAAACCTCCATTGAATGCCAAACTACTTGAATACCTTGTTCTTAATAAATATTGATAGCACGTATAGTTGATGATAGCTGCGATATGGATAGCTATGGGAGGACGTGGTCTGGATCCTTCAGAAAAAAAATCGTCATCTTGAACATATCAAACCAGCCGATGTTCGGAGGTTGATATACAGGCTTATATAAAATGCAATATAATGCATATATATATATACAAATATAATATAATAATATTATATATATATTACATATGGTGGATGTTTTCATTCATCGTTCCATCATTCCTTCATCCATGCCTTTGCTATCCGCCGGCGGCGTTCATCATCCTCTGTCATCCTGCCACAAAATGCTTCACCATCTTTGAAGCCCCTGGACCCCGCAAGTTGTGACCAAATCATAGCAGATCTTTGGGCGGGAAAGGGTCAAGATATGTCAAGATCCAAGATTTGCCAAGCTAAATAAATGTTGGTCATGTCCGGTTCGTGAATAGCAATTAAGATATTGGTGTCACTATCTTCATGTTTACCCAAATGGACATATACACATATTTAAAACCATCAATCAGATTCAGTTGCTGATACACTGTCGCATAGACCCCATAAGTTTCACATGGAACTCCAAAAAAATGGGAAGATGATCTGTTGGATATGGCATGGGCCATGTTCGGGCTCCATGTTAAAGATTTAGGGCTTGTCCTGATAATTACCATCCGGATCCATCCGGCAATCAAATCTGGCACGGGGAAATCCACCATTGGAGGCTTCAATGGGAAACCCATGTATAGTGGATTAATCCCGTACTATAGTGGGTACACTATAAATATCCACTATAAATGGAGGCTTCACTATAGAGGTATAATTCAAAAGATTAGTTGAGGGTACCGTATTTGTTCGATTTGAACCCCCCCTTCATGTTTTTTCCGCGACCCACGGACCAGGTTGAAGCGAACACAGGTCCCAGCCAACCTGGAAGTGGGATCTGCCATTCCGGCAATCCCCAAAAACATGGATAGTTAATCCCGGAAATTGACCAATCAACAAGGGTACTTCGTTCATGGCTCAAAAGAGCCGTTAAAAATAGATCCCCATCCCATGTCATTAATACTAGTTGGTTGATAGGTTGTCCTACTATGTGTTATAACATGTTACAACTCTCCCTCATAATAACTCTCAGAACTTCTCGACCCACCTTGGGGTGGATTCTGCGAGTTTGGCTCACCAAGATCTACCAAACATGTCAGTTTTGCCAGCTGAACTCCCAGCCATGATGAGCGCAAAGGGCCTGTGAAGATCAAGGCAGGGGCGAAATCTGGTCCAACCTGCTGCTGGGTTGCAACGAAATCCACCAAGGTGGTTTCAGTGATTGATGGGCGATGGATTTTTTCCAAGGGATGAATCATTTTTATTAATGATTAAAATGGATTAATGGTGACTCATTGGTGCTGAGTGAATTTTACGAGCCCCACGTAACCTCAAGTGCCAAGCGGCGCGCAAACGCACTTCATCCCAAGCATCTCGTTCGACCGAGACCTGCTACAACGCGACAGCTGTGCTGCAGGGCTAAGCAGTTGGTAACTATTGGTACCTATGAAAATAATAGGAATAACATGGGGTAATAGATAGGTCAGTCGGTTTGTAACTAGCTTAACTTTGGTTTATGGTTGATATTTATATAGTGATGATGGGTTTATGAATAACTTATAACTGGCCTCGCCTTCTTCATATTGTGGTCCAAATCGATCCATCTACACGTTTTTCATCGTTTTTCTGGCAACATGTCTTTACAGGCTATGTACCCCTCAAACTGAGATTATGGCAAGGATAGCAACACAATGAGAATGACAACTGTCCTGTTAAACCTGCAGAATTTCCCATTGCCAGCTCGCTGTATCCATGCATCTCAATCAACGTGTTGTTTATATATTACAGCTGTACAATCTGTTTCCGTCAAAACCAATTTTGCTTTCAACAACTTGTCGCCAGCTGTACAGCACATGGGATGCTTTCTCTATACATGGATATAGTGTGTATATACCTATATAAAATATTATATAATTATATATACATAGTTCCATATCTAATATATATATAATATTACGTAATACACAGTACAGTTGAACAATCGATTTTCTATAGGCCAGTTTGTATGAAACTGGGGTACCAAACACCAAAATGGCAATGCTGATGGAAAAAAAAATGAAGCTTCAATAATATGACCATCAGATTTCAGGGCATCCTATTGTAAGAAAAATCCAAAAAGTAAACAATGCGGAGGTCCCCCATTTATCATCCATTTGATTTTTGGATTTTCCATGATTTTCCATGATTTTCCATGATTTTCCACTCTACATTCAGCTATTGGTGTACCATGACTACCCCCATGACTATCTGCCCCGATTTTTTGGCACCTCTTCGCCCTTGAGCCCAAAGAGCCGATCGCAGGACTCTTCCCAAGCTGACAGCGAAAGTCGCGGTATCCAGCAGTTAGATGAAGGATACTATGGTACCATCTGGTTATTTAACATAGCCATGGAAAATCACCATTTTAAATAGGTAAACCCAGGTAAACCATCTATTTCTATGGGCCATTTTCCATGGCTATGTTAAATAATCAGAGGGTAAATATAGTGGTAATATGGAAGACAATAGTGGTAAAAAATGGTACGAGTAATATGGTAATATGAACGGTCTAATATAATATAGAGGATAGTGGTAATTAATGAAAGGTCTAATATAGTGGTAATATGGTCTAATCAACAAACATAGTGGTATCATGTGGTATTAAGAATATGGCGGTTTTGGATGGTATTATTGACATTGACACACACACACACACAAAGTGGTGGTTTCATCAACAAACATATGGTGAAATGACAATCCCACTATGCAATTTCGGGACACCAGCAACAACCAGTTCCCCACGTTTGGCTCACCCTGCATCCGTTTGGTCTCCGGGATGAGTCTCTGTTTGTTTCCCACCTTCTGCCAACTTTTGCAGTTGATCCTTGTTGGGGATACCATATTCTCCGCCTGTCAGCCAGTGCTGAAGTTGCGGGACCCGTTGAGTTTTCACTAAGCAAAGCCATTCGGAGTTCAAAGGGCAACCCGGGGAACATGACAAATATCGGATCGCTGACCTCACCAAAGTCATATCTCCAACAAGTGATTATGATACTATGATCCCATCAGCTGCACCTGTGGGAGAAAGTACCAGGAGATATCGCCCAGCTGCGTTGTCTGCGAGGCTTGCACCACGTTGTCTAAAGGGGGGATCCATGATTTGCTGGACAATGCTTCAAGATGCTTCAAGTCGTTTCGAAAGTTCCTACAGTATGAAAGTCAATTGCCAAAGCAACGTGTGTTCATTTGGCCTTCAACACCAAACCCTGGATACTTATTATCTGGTTGGTGGTTTCAATCCCTCTGAAAAATATGAAAGTCTGTTGGGATGATTATTCCCAATATATGGAAACATAAAAAAGGTTCCAACCCACCCACCAGTATTATACTTCAGTCACAGGCCCACTTGGTTTACAGAACATGATTTCAGAGCCATCCAGCCATCTGCACTGAGGCCTGTTCTGCAAGTGTCGCACCTCGGAAATTCCATGTGGACAGACATGCAGAAACTGCACCGGGACAAACTAAAATCACGGGTATGGACGGTATGGATACAAAAAACAAACAAATAGAAAAGTATACGTCACCATGACTCTGACAGGATTTGTTTTGTTTTTTGGGGAGTTCCTACGTACTTAGACAATAGCCATGCTGTTGATTGGATGCAGGATGGCATACATTGTGTCCCAGGGCCAAAGTCAATGGCCTCAAGTATTGACCCATGTTGCCGTTTTTCTATCTGTTTGGCATGTAAATCAAAGCGTTCATGTTGAACCAATTGAAAACCCTGGATAACATAGACCCAGTATGATGTAAGTACATCGGACAGCTCAGGTGACGTCCGTTTTATTCATAAGCACAGGCTTACATCCCAACCCCGCCCAACCCCGCGCACCTCACCACAACTGAGTCTGCACCCGAAAATTGCACCGTTTCGCAAGAGGTAGTTGACACCTGTCACCGGTCAGCTGCACAACGCGATTCCCGTGTTGTTTTGATGAGAAAACGTGCAATCGTCTCACCGGGTAGTGAACAATGCCCTACATATACCCACATATATAAAATATACAGATTTGTATCTAATTATTGAACACATATGAAGCAAACATGCATACTCTCCTGTATTTTTACAAGAATCCGACTTTGAGTTGTGTTGAATTCAAATATACTAGTTATGCTGGTTGTATCAAAAACATGCTAACATATAGCACTACCATATACTACCATGAACCAATTCTCAGTTTCATATATGACATGATTTCAAATTGAACATTGGTTCACATAATTTTGTCATGACATGATATGGAATCCGTATATCAATATGTATATATATATATACGATACAATGGATATTTTTGAATCCGCAGTCTGAAGGGTAAATATATGTGAAACAATCGTAAACATATATTATGACATTATTACGTTGTATGATGTCGCGTTTGAAACGTGTGATTTTGACCAAGTGAGATTAATACATGCTAAAGGTGTTCTTTTTGCGTATCGTATAACATTGAACTGGATATCATCAAAAATGATGTTTTACTATGTTCTTTCACTCTGAATTAAACATTCTACTACTACAGTAATTTGGTCATATTACCTTATCTTCCATTGTATGTTTCCTACCAATCAATAAGGACTGGTTTGGTGGTTTTAACCATCTTCAAAAATATTAGTCAATGGGACGGATTATCCCCATATATAATGGAAAATAAAACATGTTCAAAACCACCAACCAGAAGAGATTTGCAGCATTTCTATGGGACACGGCGCCGACCTGTACCTCCAGCGACTCGCGAGCGTCCATGCTGAAGCAAAGCACGCGCTCTTCGGAAGTTTGTAAAAGGAATTTCAACGAGTCCTCCCGGCTGGATGGCTACAGTTTTAAAGTTCTTTGCCAGTCATTTGTATGGTTATAAAATATGTTATAAACAGGGTCATAATTCCATTATGATGCGGATTGTAACTGACTTACAACTGGTAAAAGGGCCATAACTGCAGGGTGGAATGGGATGCGATAGGATGGGATTGGGTATCTAGCTATCTTGCTATCTAGCAGGCTAGCTAGCTATCTATCTAGCCGCAATCAACTGATCAATCAATCAAATCAATCTAAAGTCTATGTATCTATCTATCAATCAAATCTATGCATATGTCATCATATGTCTATTTTTCTTTCTTTCTTTCTAGCTAACCCATTTATCTACTTATTCTATCTCTATCTCTCTGCCTATCTGTATATCTGTCTATCTATCATTATCTATCTACGGACTCTATCTCTATCTCTCCATATCTCTATCTCTTTGTCTACCTGTCTATCTGTCTATCTATCTGTCTAACTATCTATCTATGTCTATATCTATCTACCTTTATCTCACGGTTCTATCTTTCTATCCACCTATCCATCCATCCATCGATCATCTATCTACTTATTGATCTCACAGTTCTATCTTTCTGTCCATTTATCTGAATATACTTATCCTTCCATCAATCTACATTCAAAAATTCAATGAACTGATGGACGGACGGGATGGATTTTGCTTTTAATATCACCATCTGGAGTGTTTTTTTTTCGGTGTGAAGAAGATGATAAGAGAACACAGTATAAGAATGCCTCTGAGAAGTTGCCGAACTTTGTTGCTGGACACGTGGCTGATGGCTTTCACTACCGAAAGTTTCATGGCACCAAAACTAGCAAACCCGAAGAAGATAGACAACTCATTTGCCCCAGTCTTGACAAGATGTTGTTTTGGTTTTTTTCGTGTTGCTAGACGCTTCTGTATAGCTTTGTCATCCGGCAACTATAGTTCGTGGCTTGCATCTGGCCAGCAACAAAGAGGAAAAAGCAGGAGCAACCTTTCTCACGCTCAATTCTCCCTTCCCCGTGCACATATCTCTGGGTAACTTAATTATATATAATAGTTATTATAATATATTTCACAAACCTGACCAGTTCGGCTATGGTGTTGATTCCAGTGAAGTCACGACGCCCCGTTCAGTCCTCGGAAGCTGGGCCCTCCCTTGCCGTCCCAAGCCGGGACGACGACAGACGCAGGGACCGTTCGACATCCACCTGCCATCCGGCCTCGGATTCCAAGCTGCGGCGTCCCGGCAACAGAGACGTAAACGGGGCACCATTTTTTAATCATGGCAGCCATCCCCCAATCGAAGTAAATGCTCATATGAACACATGATTCATCTTGTTGTTGTCGTTAAAAATGAATATTAAAAAACACATCTCTAGCGTAAGATCCAATGTAATAGCTAACATGAACGTTACTGCCTCAAGCGTTTGGAGCATCTGAACGTCATCACATTCTGCAGCACTGCAAGCTTTGGCAGTAGCACACGCAAAAACAAGGAAAATGCTGGCAGCGAGCATTGCTGGAGAGTGCCGCAGGAGCACCCCTTATAATGGGTACAGTCAAGGAAACTGAAGGATCCAAAATCATCCATGCGACCAGCGCCGATTTGAACGCTTGTAGCATGATGATAGACATCTAGCGCTGTAATGCGCTGTAGCATTCATCAACAATCAAAGGAAGTTCCCACAAACTTCCGAGCTACCAGCGCAATTTCAGGCACAATACCATAACAAACATCACACATCTCATTTGACTTAAACTATCCCTATGGATCCAGCCATACCTTCTCAGGAAGTATGACTGGGCTATGATTTGGACGTTTGCCGGGCCAAGCAGGTCAGTTTAGTACTGGACAGCTTTGGCACAGTGAAAAAGCCCTGAAAACCAGTTATTTTCACGGGTAATTCTATGAGATATAATTTATTATAATTTATATAAGTTATAATTCCCATAAACTGGAAAATAACTTACTTAAAACTTATAGCTGGTAAAGGGCTGTAGAAACTCAGACACCGAACTTCGAACACCTTCGCAGTCCAAGTGACACGTACACCCGCCAGAAAGGCTGGGCTACTTCTCTGTAGGCCTTTTCCAGTCAAAGCACCTCACACGGACAAAAGTGCTGGCAGTGTATGACTCGGAAACCAGGGGAGTGACACAAGCCACAAGCCGTTTCTATCAACATCACTCAACCATTGTGGCCTATCAGATATATCCAAAAACCATCTCTCGTGGTGTTTGAATCCTGCAGTGCCGGGACATCTATGTGAATGCCAAAATGTGTATCCTGGGTTCTAGTGAGTCCCAGCGCATGATTTTAAGGATGATCAATTCCTACCCCTGGGCTCAAGGAAATCCCAGCCATTTCATTGGTCCATCTTGATAGTGAGGACGCCAGGATTCCTCGAAAATATCAATGCAATCCCATCGTTTCTCTAGTGCTTGATACAAAAGGCTGTTACAAGCAACAGCATGTAATCCATGGTATTCAATGGGACCCCATAGTGGAAGAAAAAAACACTTACTTACAATTCATGTGGTGAATCAGGATCCAAAGCATGTCCAAGCGACAGTGGATCTCTGTAAAATCTTGGGCCCTCTTTTTATCCATGGCATTCCATGGCTTTATCATCATGTTCCCTAATTTATGAATGTTTCATACATTGGGGGTAAATCCCCTAAGACAAACCCACAGGACGGTGATAAATCGCAACTCCATGCGTGCCACTTCTCGGTCTTCAAGACTGTGCTTCTCTGAAGTCTGAAACCCTCCATGTTCTCTGTGTCTGAAGCCGTAAAGCCTGCAGGAAATGCTAGCGCACGTCTATTTAAGGGGGTGACGCTGCTAGTCGTGGAACTGGAAGAACTTTCCACCATCTATGTTTTCTTCTTCTGATTCTTTCTCTTGTTCTTCTGCTGGAGAGCTTGTCGTTGCCTTTGCTGTCATGTTTGTCTTTGTCAAAAGAGATAGGATCAACTCCCGAAGTTCTCTGGCAGCGACTGGGTCATGGGTCAGCCAAAGCCGGTTTTTGCAACTTTGCTAGCGCATTGAATTGGATAAGCTGCAGTTTGTCTCAAAGAGTTGGCAAATATCCCATGTCTGATTCTACGTTCAAACCCGGTACTTCGCATCAATGAACTTAAAGTTGTCTTCAGGTTGGGACATTCAACACCTAACAATAACATCCCAAAAGCTATCGGGAGTAGATGGCCTTGGGAGTGAGTCATAGGATCAAATGGACAGACATATGATCATATCCCATAGGATCCATGGTGCTGCCATATATGGTAACATTTACCATCAATATCCCCCTTTATGTTAGCATATATACCAGCACCATGGATCCTATGGGTATGGATAATCTCATATTTTGAAATGGACGTCTTTGGACTATTTAGACCTGGATTCGGGTTCCTTGGAGCCATCTCCTCCCAAAATCCGACCCGCCTCGCCTGTCTCCGACAACTCACCGAGCTGTTCCCTGCAATGGGCTTCTAAAATCATTTTTAGCCATCAAACAATTGCCTTAATTGGGTCAAACCCGGACGATTCTTCTGGTTGATGGCTTTTTCATGTTTTTTCTTAAAGTGAACTTCTTGGGATCATGGTCCTCACATTTTCCCCAAAATGTGGAAACGTTGGGGGTTTTGAGCCCATGTAACATCATGTAACCCAGTTTTGATGTCACTGTGTCAATGTTTTTGTGCCACATTCTCGATGGACTTTTCGGATGCTTGATGGACCCATCTGACGAGACCTAAGACGATCCAAACTTCCAAACACCAATGGCCCCAGTGTAATCAAACATATGTTCCATTACCCATAGGATCCATGTATGGTATATATGCTAACATTTGGGGTATATTGATGGTAAATGTTACCATATATAGCATACATGGATCCTATGGGTTATGTTCCAGCAAATCCACACATTTAATAACTCCTACACATGTAAAACATTGTAGCCACGTGCTATAAAATGATAGATCACCGCACTTAAAAAGAAGTGAATTTACAATAATAAGATATAATAAGCCTATATTTGCCTATATCAGGTTTATTCTAACATGACTATTCCTGGCTGTTATTATTCTTGATATGGCTATGGTCGTCCCTCCAGTCATCCACTCTTCCAGCCTCAGCGGCCCAGAGATCTGAATTTCAGCCTCTGGGAGTTGGTCAACCTCTAAGGCATTCACAAAGACCAAACCTGCAGCAACTGACGGAACATCTTGGAATGGAACATCAACTGAAAAAAAAAGTGTGTTTCTCGTGTTTTTTTGAGTGTTTTTTCTAGGATCGGATTCTGGATGATTCAGCACATTCTGCGTCAATTCAGAACATATGGCGGAAACATCAGGTAAAATACTGTGTTTTATTTACTCCATACAATATTCAATGGAGGCACAGAAGATGGGGTGAACATCAAGGCCTATCAGGTGACACTTCCCTCTGCCGAGCAACGGAGAGGCGTCCTCTCCAACCCGCGCAACAAGAGGTCGTACAAGGAATGAATCTGCCTTGCTGCGATTCATGGGGAGGAAAAAAATCGTTTGGAGTGCAAAAATTAAAGGTGTCCGATCTTCACTCAAGAATCATGCCACTCAGTGCTGCATGGATTGCGGATTGCAGGGTGGGCTTGTGGACTTGGAAAACATCAGCGGATTCGGCACCGCACATCGAAGATTTCAAAACAAGGTCTCCCTCTGCCATGGGCTCAAACTACTTGATCGTCACAAAATCGGAAGGGATGTTGCCACTAAGTTACTATAGCAAATATAATATTTGGGAAATAATGATAAACGGGATGCTAGTGGATGATTGACTAACTATACCCTCCGGTCATTACACATCGCAATTGGGAATCCCCTATAAATAGAGGTTCTAATGGGAAATGCATCCATAAATGGTGGATAATAGATTTTATAAATTATGTCTATATACTGTTATAGTACGAGTGGCTAGTAACTGTTTTGTCTAGTTTGTACATTCTTTGCTGCTGAAAATTCCCGGCATTCGCTGCACCTGTGAGCTTCTTCCAGGTTTTCCAGATATTTCTGGTCACCCGCCATCTCCTGCCCCAGGCATCCCCAGGCATCCAGACAAGTTGAAGATGAGTTTTCTACCGAAACAAAGTCTGCAAGTTGTCATAGAAATTCATTGATGACATAGAAATAAGTTGTCTGCAAGGTTTCAACACATAGATGTCCAGCTTCTGAAACGACTAGGGATGAGCTCTGGTTCAAAGTGGGGGTGCCAAAGGAACCAGAACGGAACCACATGATTCTCAAACATGTATAATAATAGTGTCCTTACATGTCCCTACTATATATTGCATAATCATGTCTAAGCCAGCGGGGGGAAAACCGCGCCAGCGTTTTGACCTTTGAAAACACACATTTTTTATCCGTCACATGCACATCTGACGTTACGTCACTGGGTTGGGGGGGGTGGGGGTGGTAACGTTCATGTTAACT
>Ga0126342_10019219_pt1 | contig 11631 bp, 10 predicted proteins | sample Cyp1metagenome_FD_92528 | JGI IMG/M metagenome (GOLD analysis project Ga0126342, IMG submission 92528) | Coral microbial communities from Lord Howe Island, Old Settlement Bay, Australia - Cyphastrea 1 metagenome | ecosystem: Host-associated > Invertebrates > Cnidaria > Coral ... | reverse complement strand
TGTTCCCTACATGTCTTAGATGTCACAAGTTAGGGTTGCAAAGGGTATTCCAAATCAGCCATTGTTGAAGCAAACGAGATTCTCAAATAGCTTAGCCAAACAAAAAAATACAAAAAAATATCTAAGGCAAAAAAAAATACAAAAATACAGCTAAATATAAGCAAGTCGCAGAGTGCACGCACGCACGGGCTTGGCTGGCGCACGGCGCATGCAAGTTCTATAGATGAGAAACTTCTTATATATCCTTATAAGGCAACTTCCGCCCCGCCTCGTGCGGGTACTACTGGTATATATATATAATTTGCATGGATATAAAATTTGCCTTAGGCTGCAGAATAATTATTTTGAGTTGTCTCTGATTTATTTTGAATCTCTATATATATGTATATATATCTAACTAAATATATATATATATACACATTAATGTCAAGTTAGGATTAATAATACCCGCTGGATTAAACAACCTCAACTGCCCCCAAAAAAATGTAATTTAAAAACAGGTGGTCCCCCTGGATTAAAAAACTGTTTGGCCTGGACCTAATTAATCAACCACCAGTGCTGAAATCCCATTTTTTATCCAAAAGTTTTTATTTCCAATTCTTTTTGTTTCTCATCGATCTCAGAGCTCATCATTGTTATACTTAAGGTTTAAGTTGAAATATTGTTTTGTTTTTTTCCAACTCTTTATTTTCAAAAGATTTCCTTATGCTATACTTAAGTTGAAACCTCATGAACACCAGAACCCATCACTGCTGATCATTGAAAATTTGAAAAAACATAGCTTTTAGCCAATGTTTTCAGTCAATCAAACCTCATCAAATCCAATGGAATTCTACGAAAACCTAATTGACATAGATTCCAAACCATATCCAAAATTTTATGGTTCAGAGGCCGTTTATTTAGAGGGAAAACTAGGAAAGACCTTACAAGGTCCATCTGACCTTGTGGGGGGGGTTTGATTAATCCGATGTTGACATTATATACTGTACATATTTTTAATATATGTATATTTTGTTAATTTGAATACTGGATCATTCAAAGTAGCACTTTTCTTGGCTTTTGGCAATGGCAAAAAAAACACGTGGTCACAAAATATTTGCAGTTAATTTCTGCTTGAAATGGCGATAAGCGGTCGGCTTCACAGTCTGAAGCGTGCCCCTGTCTCAATCCGCGATGTTTTTGGGCAATTTACAGGCCCAGAGGTTGGACTCGTGTTTCAACGTGTTCCGCTTCGTGTGGATTCTTTCATTTTTGTAGGAAACTGCGCAACACTTGGGGTCAAATTTGAAGTTTATAAAGACTTCGCTTCGTGTTTTGGATGCTGGGCATGTTCCCATTTACGGCTTGCTTAGGGAGGTGGCGACCAAGATGTTCAGTTTCAAGAGAAACCACGCAATTATATGCAAATTTATTCTTAAATGTCTAAAATAAATTATTCTGGCACTTGCAACACTTGCAACACTGCGGGTTGAGCGCACACTCCTTTCTTTTCTAGTCGGCCCGACCAAGGCGGCAGAATTCACAATCGAAAGGTATGTTAAAGGTATGTGCGAGCAAATTGATACATATTGGAGACATGAGAAAATCCTCGTGAACCTACCTGAGATGCGTTAGGACCAGGACCGTTGGAAACATTGAAACTTTCAGGGATATACCCCCCTCCCTCCCCCTTCATCTTCAGGGATTTTGTCTTTCTGCTCCGAAAGCCTTGCGAGACGATTGCTGGGCCCGATAGGCAAAGTAACCAACCCTACAACCGCCCTGCTAGCTTTCGCACCTGACCCCTGGCCTCAAGTTGAGTTATTAGCCGTACTTGCCTTGCATTGTCCACACAAAGAACTGGAGCAGATGTTGCTTGGAAACGGATGTTTGTCAGTGACCCTTTGTGGGCTGTCAAGAAATTTAGGCAAGACGGGGCATTTCTGGCTCCAAAAAAAAAAACTAACACACATTCTTGTACGTGTTCTTATGTTAGATTCTTGATTTTCTATGTGAGCTGCATGAGAGAGATTTCTGCGGCGCTTTTTGTGGTCGAATGACACTTTCTTTTCATTTTGGGATCTGATTGCTGATCAGCAATTCGGAAGCGATAGCAGCCTTCCTGGTAGAGAAAAGTGTGCTTGAAAATTCTCTCGGAGAGATATGCACAAGGAATCTATATGATTCCCAAAAATTATTCGAAACGTGTAGTGACATGGGTTTCCAAACTTTGATGTATTGAGGAGACAACAGTGAAATTCACCCAAGATACGTGGAGGTAGGCAGGCACCATGTGAGAAAATTGAAAAGGTGGGCAAGGAAACAAACATCTTCCTGACGTACCAACTGGTGCTCATTTACATCCGCACAAGGACCTTGCGAGTGTAGGCTGGAGCATAGTTTTAATTCTACGCAATAGACACCTGTTTATCGGTTGGGATGTGCAAAAATGCCGCTTGAACCTGCTTGAACGGGTTCAAAGCCTTGCAATGAACGATTTGGAACGTGTTTTTCAGCATTGAAATTGTTCAAACGGTTTTTTGAAGTTTGCCTTTCGAAGCGAGCAAATCTTTATGTTCAATATTTGGAACTATGAAAGATCAAGAAAATGTTCATTTGTCAAGACAATTTGTGATTGGTCTGACCAAAAACAGATGGTAAACCAAGAAGTGACACTTTGGAGCCCGCATATTAGGATAGATATATATATATACATATTGTTCCTTTGGTTGCAGCATAATTCCTGTCTGGTTGTCGTTGTTCTTTTTGTTGTTGTTGCTGTTATGTCCTGTTTGAAATGGAAGATCATACTGGCAGTGTTCTCGGATATTTTTGGGACAAGTTGACTGCAGGACCAGCTTTAGGACGGAGAAAATTAGCAAATTGAACAGCCTGCAAGAGATGTTGGGTCCAATTGGAAGCATTTCGAAGTATCTACTTTCGATGAACAAGTCTTGTACAGTAAAAAGCCTCCTGAGAAAGGCAAAGTTCGATGGCCGAGACGATGCCAAGCAGCCACAGAGCAATCCGAGTCAAGATGATGCAGAGCACGTCAAGGACTGTGCTGTCCGGACGAACATTTGTTGGACAGTGACCATATGTGACAGTTCAAAATGGTGAGTTCAGTTTCAGATCTTTCAGATCTGTCAGATTGAGTGAACCAATAGGACAGTACGTAAAAAGGACAGAATAGGATACGTCCGTGCTAGATCTGATGAGTTCCAATCCAGCTGACCAGAAAGAACACGGTAGGACGTCAATTCAGATCGCGGAGTCTCCAGAGTTCAGTTGTTGTCAATTGTTGTCAATTGGCGGAATTTAATGGAAAGGTGAAACCTGAAGCGACCTGAAGCGACCTGAAGCAATAATTCAATATCGAGAAAACGAAAACAGTTTGGCTGTGTTTTCTGGGACGCACCGGATGCCCAAACTCGAGCTATGAAAGCTGCTACAGCTGATGCAAGCTAGGCGTGACATCCAACGCAAGGAGGATGGAAGAGACAACGGATACCTCCAATGTTTTCAGCCAATCGGGCTATCAGCTACTCAGCTTGACATTTTAGTTGCTGAAACATGTTAGTTCAGGTATGTTTCAGGTATGTTTCAGGTATGTTGCAGCATCGTGCCCAGCTGTTGGAACTGTTGGAACTTGTTGAAGTACTTTGAAGTTTCGGCTGAGGGTTGCAACAGCTGCAGTTCATGCTCCACGTGTGAGATGGCAGAGCCCGTGTCTTTCGCGACGACGTGGCCGACTTGGCCCACCTGGCCCACCTGGGCCGTTTGTTGCCAGACGCCAGTGACGCCAGTCACGGAAGCTGAAGCGGGTGCCGAGCCCGCCTAAGATGCCGAGCCATGCTGAGCCATGCTGCGCCATGCTGAGCCATGCTGAGCCATGTCAATGCCCGCAGAAAGGTGCGCATTCCGGATCATTCCGGACATCGGTAACTCACCTCGGGTCCCAGTGCCACGTGGTGCCACTTGGATGTGCCACCAGTGTCGCAGATTCGCAGATGATTTTCTGGCTTTAAGATCGTTTAAATTGATTGAGAAGATTCAGGAAATGCTTTAAGCAGGTTGGGGGTTGGCCTGCCGACTTTTCAATGCCATAGCTTTGCTCCTGCACTGCCTGGTCAGAGTCAGATCTCAGTGCTTGGTGGATAGATTGATGCGCTTGATACATTTGAATACATTTGATACATTTGCTTGGGGGAAAGCACTAAAGTTTCATTAAAGGACTAGTCAAATTCGGCAACCAAATCGAGAGACAGTTTGCACATTCGGAATCTCGCGGTCACTGTCCAAGGCAATTGCGTTGTAAAGAAATCACTTGAGATATACTTGAGATATTTCTTGGGATTCGATGTATCTGAGTACTCTCACCAGGTTTGGTGCCTCTCCTTGTTCCGGTACAGGGCACTGAAGTGCTTCTGATTTAGACTTGAACAGTTTGAACAGTTTCAATGAAAAAACTGCTAGGATTCAACGTGTTTGTGCCCTGGATTTAATTCGACGAAGCTGTCACTTGCCACAGGTGTTTCTGCAGAACAGAAGAGAAGGGACGCAGTTTTCCCAATCAGCCACAGTAACTTTTTGACTTCTGCATGACCCCATGACTTCTTTCACTACTTTGCCATACTTTGCCTGGAAAACCACTGTGGCCAGTGTTGACTTTGCAGGTTTCCAGTGGAGCTTTGCTTCCAGGACAGAATGGATTCTGGCCCTCCGCACATTCAGGGCCAGCAGAGAACGGTAGAATTAGCACAATGAATTTTCTGCGTGCAGTCAGAATACAGAAAAACATTTTTTATATCAGTTTCAATCATTTTCTCCTTCAGCTATGCTACACTCGAAATACCAGTGATATCAATTTCCAGGTCTATCCAGGTCTCCAAGCTTGGTCGGAGGTCCAAATGCACTGCATGTGATGCAATTTGAGACGCTGAAAAAAAGGAAGAACGTGGAAGAACCACAGTTGATGTGGGAAAAGATGCGGGAAAAGAATGCAGTTTGTCATAGTTTGTCGTTTTCTCATGTTTTCTCTATTTCTATATGCTCTGCGTCTGAATCTGAACCTGGCTTGCACTCAACGTCAGCCTCTCACGGACAGTGGCATGGGTCTGCATTTGTTTGCATCATGCTGTGACATGCTGGATTTGATCAATTTGATCTTGTGTCTTCTGCGATCAAAAAGCGAGAATACTTGTCAGATCAAGTGAACAAACACTGGTATGGCTCATGACAAATCAAGTTGTACAATACTGCACTTAGTGCACAATAGACTTATCAGATCTCACAAGATTGGTTAAACCAGTTAGCAGCGCTGCGTTTAAATTTTGTTTGCCATTTACGTGAATGACAGATGTCACAAAACACGGTACTCAGACGGACTCAGACGGACTCAGACGGACTCAGACGGACTCATAATTCTCATTTCTGACCAGTCCCATCCAGTCCCATCCAGTCCCATCCAGTCCCATCCAGTCCCATCCAGTCCCATCCACAGACCTGAGCAAAAGCGCAACAACTTTCAAGAAAAGCATAGCGCAAAGAGGAAAGTAGATGAAGGTAGAAGGATGATGAAGGATGTAGAAGGGAAATGAAGGGAAAGTAGAATGATGTAGAATGTACAGAAACTGAATGTATTGTTTGTACTGTTTGGAAAGAGCCGCAGTTTAGCAGGCAAACTGTATTGAACTCTGTAAAGGTATGACGGGCCTCCCTCAGGTTCAGGCGTCGGATTCAGAGAAGTTTACCAGAGAGCTTTCTGACAGGAACAGTGGATCAGACCCCGGAAATGGAACTGGATGGAAATTTGGTTTCAAAGGAACTTCAAAAGGTTCAAGTTTGGTTTATTTACATTTTTTAAATATGTTTTTAAGTTCTTTCAAGTGTGTCTGAAGCCTTTAAATGTTTTAAAGAACTTTAAAGGCGCGTTTTACGCATCCTGCTTGGAGGTCAGGCTGTTTTGTGTCGGACTTGAGGACATTCTGGGGAAGTGGCAGGTGCGAACATGGCGTGGCGCAGCCTGCTTTCAGGCACAGCATTAAAACAAAGATAGACAATCATCAGAAACATTCCACGATTCCGCATCAATGATTTCTGATGATTTCTGGCCAGTTTGATTCAGTTTGATTCAGTTTGATTCAGTTTGATGCATTGAGAAGGGCACGGCCCTCCAAAGAATATTCTGTGGTTTCCGCAATGACTATTGCTACGAAAACGCACCCTGACTTTGCGTGTTTTTCACTTTTTGTTCATTTTTTTCACTTGTTTTTCTCATATTTTTCACTTTTTTCTTTTGTAAATTCATGTCAGCCGACTGCCAGTCGTTTCGCCGACGATTTCATCATGAGGCAGAGCCCAAGATCATGCACGCTACATCGGATATCTTCGGATTTTATTTGGTTGCTGCATTGCGAACCCTGGAAGAACAACACTTTCAGTATCTTTCAGTAATGTGGATATGGTCAATATATCAATATAGCATGACTTCTTGGAGAGACAGCCATGCTGCGATATGTTTTCTTTGTTATGATATAGGTTCAAAAAATGGTGAAACAGTTTCTTCCTGGTGTGACTGTTGAGTGCCAGGAATGCTGTGAACGAAGACCTTCGCAGGTGTTGGAGTTTGTCTTGGAAACGGGTCGTGAGTCATGAGATGTCATGAGTCATGAAATGTCACGGGGGCTGTTTTGCAATTCAGTCCAAATGCAAACGTGTTACTGACGGACTGAGAAGGAAGTTTGTCAAACAAAGTTACCTTAACAGCTGCTCTTTAAAGCGCTTCCAACTCCCTTGTCATGACTGGTGAACAAATGGACTGGTCCTGCAGGTTGATTCACGACTGCTGTTCGGTGATAGCGATCGATTGCTAGCAGGCAAATTATGGCAAATTATGGCAAATTGCCTGCTGAAACTCCAGGGCGACTGTGAGACGAAAACGACCCTTAATTATAAAATATTAGTTGCACGGACCAAACTTAAGTTCCTTATTTCGTGAAAAGGAAAAATAACGATATATATATATTATACCTAGATGTTCCTGAGGGTTTCGTTTTTTGGCTCCTTACCCCAACCTTTTTATCTAAGGGTCGTTTTTTGACTTTTGGAGCGTTCTATCATTACAGATGTGAGGTTTGACGCCAGTTTCCTGTTGTTCGATGTTGCAGGTGCAAGGCTGAATATTAATCACAGAACCTTCGTTGCTGTTGTAATATGTTTTCACGGCATGATAGGCTTACCATCAACTGCGGCGACGAATGGCAATTTTGTTTGTGGTGTGATCATGATCAGTTCCTGATCACAAAACCCGGGATCATCTAATTATACTGGTATGATAAGGTATGGCATAACAAGGTTTCATTTTTGCCCAAAACCTACGCTTTTAAGGGGCGTAATTTGTTGGGAAGAAGGCGTAATTTGCCGTAATTGGAAAACCGTCCATTTTCAATTTCGAATTTCGAGGTTTTCAGGTATGGTGCGGATGACAAATCATGGGCGCACACGACGCACAGAATCAAATTGAGCGATCCTGTTCTGATTTTTTGACGCTGGGACCATGGCTTTGCCCTCTTTCACACCATTCTAGCAACTTGCTTATCTCATACTTCCATGTCATGCATGCTCTTCAGTCGCTGATTTGGTGGTAGCAGGCACCAACAGTATCCAACAGTTGTAGCATTGGAATCACATCTTGAAATAAAACTACTTGGATATGATTTGATCTTCCAAGTACACTTTCTTGCTCAAGAAAACTGCCCGGGACGTTTTTATTTTACGGGGCTGTCATTTTGTACTCTTTGCTAAGAGGCCAAAAATCAGCACAGGTGGATGGATGTTGCAGGCATATATTTTATGAAAGGATTGTCCATGATTTCAGGGCACTTTTCTGGTGACTTCTGGTCCTTTTGTTCCTGGAAGTTCTGATTTCAGGTGTTGCTCGCCTATTTTATCGTCATACCGTAGAGGTCCGGATCGCCGAGTTGACATGTGCAAAGCAAGCGATGTGACATGTTTATTAAATTGTTCACATTTATAACACTCTTTTATAACACTCTTAAATAAACAGATTCCTAGGTGTTCCGATCGCCAATGTTTTCAGCTGCCATTGGTTCGACAAGCCCACGACGCAGGGCGACGCTTTCGAGTCTGGGTATTTGCTCCTAGTCAGAATCAGTTCACCGCCACGGGGTCAGGATAGATGGATGAAGATGTTGAAGATGTTGAAGGTTATGTAAGTTATGTATGTTATGTAAGTTATGTGAGTTATGTAAGTTATGTGAGTTATGTAAGTTATGTGAGTTATGTGAGTTATGTAAGTTATGTAAGTTATGTGAGTTATGTGAGTTATGTAAGTTATGTGAGTTATGTAAGTTATGTAAGTTATGTGAGTTATGTGAGTTATGTGAGTTATGTGAGTTATGTAAGTTATGCAAATTATGTAAGTTATGTCAATTATGTGACTTATGTGAGTTATGTGAGTTATGTGAGTTATGTGAGTTGTGTGAGTTATGTAAGTTATGTGAGTTATGTGAGTTATCCAAGTTATGTAAGTTATGAGTTATGTAAGTTATGTATGTTATGTGAGTTATGTGAGTTATGTAAGTTATGTATGTTATGTGAGTTATGTAAGTTATGTAAGTTATGTGAGTTATGTGAGTTATGTGAGTTATGTGTGTGAGTTTTGTGAGTTATGTGAGTTATGCAAGTTATGCAAGTTATGTGAGTTATATAAGTTATGTGATTTATGTGAGTTATGTAAGTTATGTGAGTTATGTAAGTTATGTAAGTTATGTGAGTTTTGTGATTTATGTAAGTTATGTGAGTTATGTGTGTGTGAGTTATGTAAGTTATGTAAATTATGTGAGTTATGTGTGTGAGTTTTGTGAGTTATGTGAGTTATGTGAGTTTTGTGAGTTATGTGAGTTCTGTGATTTCTGTGAGTTCTGTGAGTTGTGTGAGTTGTGTGAGTTGTGTGATTTATGTGAGTTATGTGAGTTATGTGACTTATGTGAGTTCTGTGAGTTTTGTGAGTTATGTGATTTATGTGAGTTCTGTGAGTTCTGTGAGCTATGTGAGTTCTGTGAGTTCTGTGAGTTATGTGGGTTATGTGAGGGTTGTGAGTTATGTGAATTACGTGAGTTATGTGTGTGAGTTAAGTGAGTTCTGTGAGTTATGTTAGCTATGTGAGTTCTGTGAGTTCTGTGAGTTCTGTGAGTTATGTAAGTTATGTAAGTTATGTGAGTTATGTGACTTATGTGAGTTATGTGAGTTTTGTGAGGTTTGTGAGTTATGTGAACTATGTGAGTTATGTAAGTTATGTGAGTTTTGTGAGCTATGTGAGTTATGTAAGGTATACAAGTTATGTAAGTTATGTGAGTTATGTAAGTTATGTGAGTCTTGTAAGTTTTGTGAGTTCTGTGAGTTATGTGAGTTATGTGAGTTATGTGAGTTTTGTGAGTTATGTGAGTTATCTGAGTTTTGTGAGTTATGTGAGTTATGTGTGTGAGTTGTGTGAGTTATGTGAGTTTTGTGATTTATGTGGGTTAAGTTATGTGAGTTATGTGAGTTACGCGAGTTCTGTGAGGGTTGTGAGTTCTGCGAGCCACGCGAGTTATGTGAGTTCTGCGAGTTATGTGAGTTGTGTGTTCTGTGAGATTTGTGAGAGTTGTGTGAGTTGTGTGAGTTGTGTGAGTTGTGTGATTTTTGTGAGTTATGTGAGTTATGTGAGCTATGTGAGTTGTGTGAGTTATGTAAGTTATGTGAGTTATGTGAGTTATGTGAGTTATGTGAGTTATGTAAGCTCTGTGAGTTATGTGAGTTATGTGAGTTATGTGAGTTACGCGAGTTCTGTGAGGGTTGTGAGTGCTGCGAGCCACGCGAGTTCTGTGAGTTCTGCGAGTTATGTGAGTTATGTGTTTTGTGAGATTTGTGAGAGTTGTGTGAGTTGTGTGAGTTGTGTGATTTATGTGAGTTATGTGAGTTATGTGAGAGATGTGAGTTCTGTGAGGGTTGTGAGTTATGTGAGTTTTGAGAGTTATGTGAGTTGTGTGAGTTGTGTGAGTTGTGTGAGTTATGTGAGCTATGTGAGCTATGTGAGTTATGTGAGTTATGTGAGTTTTGTGAGTTATGTAAGATATGTGAGCTATGTGAGTTGTGTGAGTTTTGTGAGTTATGTGTGTGTGAGTTATGTAAGTTATGTAAATTATGTGAGTTATGTGAGTTATGTGTGTGAGTTTTGTGAGTTATGTGAGTTATGTGATTTCTGTGAGTTCTGTGAGGGTTGTGAGGTATGTGGGTTCTGTGAGTTCTGTGAGTTATGTGGGTTATGTGAGGGTTGTGAGTTATGTGAATTATGTGAGGGTTGTGAGTTCTGTGAGTTTTGTGGGTTCTGTGAGTTCTGTGAGGGTTGTGAGTTCTGTGATTTCTGTGAGTTCTGTGAGGGTTGTGAGGTATGTGGGTTCTGTGAGTTCTGTGAGTTCTGTGAGTTATGTGGGTTATGTGAGGGTTGTGAGTTATGTGAATTATGTGAGGGTTGTGAGTTCTGTGAGTTTTGTGGGTTCTGTGAGTTCTGTGAGTTCTGTGAGGGTTGTGAGTTCTGTGAGTTCTGTGAGTTTTGTGAGTTTTGTAAGTTTTGTGAGTTATGTGAGTTATGTGAGTTATGTGAGTTCTGCGAGTTATGTGAGTTTTGTGGGTTATGTTGGTTCTGTGAGTTATGTGAGTTATGTGAGTTATGTGAGTTCTGTGAGTTATGCAAGTTCTGTGAGTTCTGTGAGTTATGTGGGTTATGTGAGTTATGTGAGTTTTGTGAGTTATGTGAGTTATGTGGGTTATGTGTAAGTTATGTGTAAGTTATGTGTAAGTTATCTGTGAGTTCTGTGAGTTATGTAAGTTATGTGAGGTATGTGAGGTATGTCAGTTCTGCGAGTTATGTGAGTTATGTCACTTATGTGAGTTGTATGAGTTTTGTGAGTTATGTGAGTTATGTGAGTTATGTGAGCTGTGTGAGTTATGTGAGCTGTGTGAGTTATGTGAGTTATGTGAGTTCTGTGAGTTCTGTGAGGGTTGTGAGTTATGTGAGTTTTTGTGAGTTTTTGTGAGGGTTGTGAGTTATGTGAGTTCTGTGAGTTTTGTGAGTTCTGTGAGGGTTGTGAGTTATGTGGTTTCTGTGAGTTCTGTGAGGTATGTGAGTTGTGTGAGTTCTGTGAGTTCTGCGAGTTATGTGAGTTCTGTGAGTTCTGTGAGCTATGTAAGTTATGCGAGTTGTGTGAGTTATGTAAGTTATGTGAGTTGTGTCAGTTATGTAAGTTATGGGGGTTATGTGTGGTTTGTGAGTTCTGTGAGTTTTGTAAGTCATGTCACTTATGTGAGTTAAGTGAGTTATGTGAGTTGTGTGAGTTGTGTGAGGTATGTGAGTTATGTGAGTTATGTAAGTCATGTGAGTTTTGTGAGTTATGTAAGTTATGTGAGTTATGTGAGTTTTGTGAGTTATGTGAGTTATGTGAATTATGTGAGTTGTGTGTAAGTTATGTGTAAGTTATGTGTAAATTATGTGAGTTATGTGAGTTCTGTCAGTTCTGTGAGTTATGTGAGCTATGTGAGTTCTGTGAGGGTTGTGAGTTATGTGAGTTATGTGGGTTATGTGAGTTATGT
>Ga0126342_10019218_pt1 | contig 11631 bp, 17 predicted proteins | sample Cyp1metagenome_FD_92528 | JGI IMG/M metagenome (GOLD analysis project Ga0126342, IMG submission 92528) | Coral microbial communities from Lord Howe Island, Old Settlement Bay, Australia - Cyphastrea 1 metagenome | ecosystem: Host-associated > Invertebrates > Cnidaria > Coral ... | reverse complement strand
TCACTACCTTTGAATAAAAACTCGAACTGAATTGACTGCCAGGGCTCTCGCACTGGGCCTGCGCTTTGCATGGTGAGGCCTGTTTCGTTGTATCCTTCGTTGGGGCTAAGCATTGGAAGGTAGAAGTCTAGCATGTAAATTGCAATGGGCAGTTGCAGAGTCCCCAGGAAGTGTTGGACCATTGTGGTGTAGTTCGGCATCTGAGCTCTGGATGCTATCTGCACAGTGGCCAGGGAAGCAAGATACTGGGTAGCGTGTTGTGCATCTTGGACCTTGGCATTTTGTCGTGCTATTCTGTCTACCAAATTTTCGGTTGTGGTGGTTGGATCTTCGCACATGATCGCAAGGTCCCGTAGGAGCCGTTGGGCGACATGGTTGAGTTCAAAACTGCACCATGAGAGGAGCCTGAGGGGGGCTTGTGCATATACATCGAAGGGGAGTACTCCTGGCATCCTCTCCAGGTTGGCTAAGTCATGGCAGCCTTCAGGTAACCTGACCCGCGTCCAGTGTGCATAATTGTGCTGTGAATTTCCCAAATACGCACGCCATCCTGTGACGTGCGTGATCTTGAACCTCTGTTGTTGAAGCAACCTCATGTCATGCCGGGAAGGGTTCCAAATGCACAAGCGATCATCTGCGTGGTGGATGAGGTGTACTTGCCTATTGTACGAGAGCGCTGATCTTGTGAGAAGAGCGGGTGGAAATGCTATGGCTGTAAGTACTGTTCTTCCTTCAATGTTGGGGAATTCAGCCAGGATCGTTTCCCACACCATTCCTGCATAGGAGCCTGCGCTATGACCTCGAATGTATATTGAACCCCCCTGTATCCCGAAGCTTTGAGGGTTTCGGCTGGAAGGGGATTAGGGGGGCGGCAGATTCCTACTAGGGGATGTTCGGAGAGCAGCTTGGTGAAGAAACGCAGGCCTTGCTTATATCCTGGCCACGGTGGTTTTCGATGGGCCGGGGTGACGGGGCCAAATTCGAGCACCTTCTTGGCCCTGTAGATGATCTGTGCTTGCAGCTGGTGGGCCGTGGGCATTCCTATCACATTACTCCATGCATGGAGTCCGATTGGGAACATGGCCAAATGGAGGAGGAGATACTCCTGCGTGGGAGCTGTGCCTGCGATGGTGCCAGATTTGGTATTCCAATCATCTTGTTTGCTCAACGACGGCCCATACACATGTGCTTCTTTCCTACAGGCCAAAAGGACATCCCAATCATCATCTGACTTGCCCTCCGCCTAATCCAGTGCACTGAGCATCCAGGTATCCTGTGTCAGTGGGATTAAGCTGCCATACGGCGGTGCTTTCAAAAACTACAGCTTTCCACTCGCTGTATTTTGGGTCTGAATGACTAGCAAGAATCTCATTGATGGTCAGTTCGGGGTTTCCGGTCTCCAACTTCAATTTCTTCTGGAGCATTTCCAGGAGGGGGCTAACCTCGTTGGTGGGAAGTTGCAAGCTAGCATTTTGTCCGCAGCAGACTTGCATGGATTGGCAGTCTTGGGGCCATGGTGTATGGTCATTGTATCGATGGGGCATTGCTTCCGGCGTCCAAAGGCTCTGGAGCAGTAGTACTTGAATGTGGGTAAGTTTTCGTTGCTCCACAACGTGGGGTCTGGCAACAAACTTGCTCCCTCGGACAAAGATACTGCCGGTGGGGTGAGCCCGAGCCCATAGCGGGGGTAGTTGGTCAATGCCGAGCAGGGCTACTGCTAGCGGGTAGGGTCCTTGTTGTTGCAATTTTTGAAGCTTTTTGCCCAAGGCGTGTACGACTGGTGGGAGGCAATAGGCGTCATCCAGGTCCTTGCTCTGAAAGAGTTTATCCCCAGGAAGGCAGAGAATGGGGAAATCAGCTGGAAAGACTGACATGGGTGACAGCGCTCCTGGTTCAAATATGGGTCGAGCCCAGGTCAGGAAGGGCGGGGTTCTGTGGATAAAGCTAGGCCTAAGGTAAAGGCCGTGTCCATGCCGTGGCCATTCCTCTCCTTGTTCGGGAATTGGGAACGCGATGGTCCCAGCCCATTCGCCAAGCATGGCCCAGGCATGTGTCCAATCTAATGGGGTCCTTGCTTTACATCCCATTAATGGGGTGAGGAGCAGGCCTCCGCGGAGGGCTTCAGCTGGGTCTTCCGGTACTGCGGTAGTGGCAAGGAAACTCGCTCTGCTGGCGCGGAGTTCAGCAACCCAGTCGTCAGGGGATCTATTGTCACGGGAGTTGTCGATGCGTCTTGACTTGTGAGCACGGGAGTGGCTAGCTTCCGACATGGTGACGTCGCTGTTTGCGTTGGATGACATGTCTGCGCCTTGCGCGTGTTCAGGCACTGTCGGCACTTGGGCCATGTCGGCATCATCAGACCGCGCTGGTGTGTGACCCGTGACTATGATGAGACCCGCGTTCAGTTCTGCTTTAGACTCCGTCATGAGGAGAACGGCTGGTGGGCAGCTGCTTGTGCAGGCCATTGTGTGGTGTTGCATTGCTTCTGACCGGCTTGTCTGATCTGTCATGAGGCTGGCCAGTTCCGCTACAAAAAGCGTGGTGGGGAGACAATCCGAGTCAATGAGTGCAAAGTTTACAGTCGGGTGCACTAGGCATAGGGCTTCAAGGACGAAAGCACCTGCCCATGTGAAGTGTACCTGATGCAGCCCCGTATCTGGGCAAATCGGTACATAGATGGCAGTGGTTTTCTCCTTGTATGGACCTATCACCTGCTCTTTATCCAAGGAGCAAAATAGGGCCAGTAATCCGGATGGTTCTGGCTAGGTAGTTCACGGTTGTCAACAAAGACATAGGCCGTGTCGTACTGGGAGAGCCATGCTAGGTTACCTAGGATCCATCGGTAAAGGGCGGTGTAGTCTACTCGACTGGTGGCCGGCTGTTGGGCTCCACCCGTGCCTATCATTTTCGTTCCTGCTTGGAAGTAGGGAGTGTCATCATTGGCATCGTAGTAAAGGGTGTCTTCACTGGCAGCCGATGTTTCATCAGGGGGTTTGCCAGTGGTGTCTGGTTCAGTTTGGTCAGTGTCCGTGTCCGAATTGTCAAGGGTCATCCGGAGCCAAGGAGACAAATCTATTGCTCACCATTAGCTGCTGGAACATGCCTGATTCGGAAGGCTTCTGAACAGCCGGTATCCGGTGTCAGAAGATGCGTGGATGAAAGGGGCACTGGTCCAAAAAAGGGCAAATTGAGTAAGGGTCACACTGCGCCTAAAGGCCCAGGAGACACCGAACAGCCGGAATCCGGCGTCGGCAACTCCAATCGGGCCCAGTCGCTCTGATTAAAAAAAGTACCTCAAACAGAAAGGTGTGATCCCTGATTGCCAATCCCACAATAGGAGTGAGATGAAATCGCTAAGTGGCTAACCTAGAAAAACTAGTGAGCCGCAAAAAGCTGCAGGAGAGAAAGATGGACAGACCATGGAGATCAATTGGATGCAGGGCACAATCTGTGAATAGGCTTCGACTACCGAACGACCACAAGACCGAAAAGTGTACCCATGTTGGAATGATCAAATACGCAACAAACACAAAACCGTCTCGTTAGCCCATAATCTGAATGACATGGAAGGTTGACTGAACAATACTACCTAATAACCAGACCCCTCCCTGACACGAAAAAAAAGACAATGAGCCGCAGTGCCATGCCGCGCGAGTTGTTTTGTTCTTGCTCACCGCTTCGGGCGAAATCCAAGGCGAACTGCAGGAAGATGGAGTCTTCGTACCTCTTGAGTGCCGGCAAGACTGAAACGGTTTGGTCAGTCTATTCGTTCCATTGCCATGCTATGTCTGGTCTCAATAGGGGGCAGTACCCCTCCAGGGTTCTCCCGCATTGTCTTGATGCGCTTGGCAATATTCCATGCATGGGACTGGGCTTGAACCAGCTGGGACTGGGCTTGAACCAGCTTGACGGTCAGCTCCTGGACGGTCTCAAGGGCAGTGAACTGTTCTTCCTGGAGTGTCTCGAGATCCATGCTCTTATAATCCTCATGATGACCCGGTTCAGGGCTGCTGGCTATGACTGTGTCGGACGCTAGGGTATCTGGTGACTTGGCAGGCGATTGCGGTGGTGACGCTCCGACTGAAAGCTCAACCATTGGTGATGGTGATTCCCGCGCCTCTCTCTGTTTATTTTGCTCATCTATGGTTGGAGGGTCTTCGGCACTAGAAGGTAGCACACCGGTATCCGGGGTACCCTCTGTAGGTTCTGTAGTCATTGGCGTAGGACGAGCGACAGGTCGTGCCTCCGCTAATGCTTGAGCTGCAACTTTAGTGGCCTGTTGCTGGCCGTCTGCCTGGGCAGCTGTTGAGTCCGCCGATGTATTTCCCACTGCAGTAGTATTCACTGTCACGGTCGTGTTGTTGGCTGTGGGTGCCACGGAGTCCGCTTTCACTTCAGGTTGGGGCCGATCAGTCGCAGGTACTGCGAGTGGTGGACCTTGCGCCTGACTGTCCGCAATGGTTTGATATCCAAGGTTGATCACAGCCGCTTGTAGTTCATAGTATCTTCGTTCATCAGCACTGATTTGTTGTGGTGTGGGTTGAGCTGACTGTGCTTCTTGGGAAGGAGGGTGGGGCTCTACCTGTGCATCTACCCTTGCAGGGGCTCGCTCCCTCCATCGCATTTGCTTAGGGACTTCCGTTGTATGCTCTGGTTTAGCGCATTGTCGGGACCTAAATTTCGATATGCGTGGGGCGAGCTGGTCATGCAATGCGGACGGGAATGATGCCCCAGTTTCTGCTAGCTGCTAGCCACTTAATAGTGTCTTCATGTAGCCACAACGTCTGTCTGTAGAGAGGAATAGTTTTATCATCGCGGCTCCAAAAGATTGGAGTGGGAGGAAGCAATTGATGCGCTTCGATGATATATGGCAGCAGAAATGCAAACTTCTTTTCCTCAGCGAACACTGCCGCACCGTTAGGATGCACTTGGAGGTAAGAGTCCTTCCAGATGAAGGGCGTGGTAACTCTTACGGTATAGCCCATGTCGTTGAAAATGGATAGACGTACTTTACGGTAGGCTTCAGCAACATCATATTCCTGTCGGGCTTCGATCCACGGTACGTCAACGAACCCTCGTCGGTCTTTCCGCTTGTAGTTGACAACTCTCCAGAAATGCTCCGTGAACTCGTTCATCAGTGCATTGTCCAGCGTGGAGAAGATGGTCCAGTCCACTTCATCGATATGCATTCGGTATGCCACTAAAGTAAAATCATAACTGGCCCTGAGATCACCAACTACCATGGTTCCACTGACAGCCAGGAATTGAATGTTGTCAGCGTCTTGCATATCCCATTGCATTCCGCCACTGATGTCTTGCAGTTTTGGACTGAGTACACGAATTTCACCCGAGGGGTATATGGTATTCCGGCAGGCATCTTGTGCACCAGCCACAGGTATCCTGCGTTGGGCAGTGGCAGTAGGCAGCTGTGGTTTGCCACGGACGGAGATACAGTAGAGCAATTAGCGCACCCTTACTGACCTCAAAATGTGTGGCGGATGGGAATATTCAGGATCGCAGAAGGCAACCGCCGGGAGAGCTGGCACTGTCCTGCAGCAGCTCGTTGGGTGGCTACCAAACTGTGAGTATCCCACGTTGGTTGAGAAGTTGGCCAAAAAACCTGGCTAGGCAACCGCCCGGTGATAGCCCCTGGCTTTGCAGGTGCTTCTCGGATGATTACCGAGCAGTGGGTACCCCACGTCGCTCCGGCGGCACCACCCCCGCCTTAAGAGAGAATAGAAAGAAGAGCGAGAGGAGATCTGCAGGTGTGAGGGTGTGAAGATGTAGATCTGCAAATCAGCAGGTGAGGGTGTGAAGATGTAGATCAGCAGATGTGAGGGTGTGAAGATGTAGATCAGCAGATGTGAAGGTGTGAAGATGTAGTATAACGGCTGCTTTTTACGAAGAACCCTTCGCAGGCGCTCTCGGGAAAAAGAGCTACATCAGAAGACGTGCGTAGGGTTATGGAGTGGAGCGACGATTGCAAACCTTAGTGAAGAAGAGCTGGAGAAGAACACTAAATTTTTGCGACCAGCAATTCTGGGACGGTTGAATATTTTTTCTGAAGAAGAATTGCAGAAAGAGTTGTTCGAAACCCTTGAAGGAAAGCAAATGAAAAACATTGGCTCTGAGGACCCTACGATGTAGATGAGGTGCGCCGTCAGAAGGGCGACAAGTGGCTTACAGTGCGGAGGTTTGGAATAATGCAAAAAGACAAGTTGAGGCCGATTGACAACTTCAAAGAATCCATGTTGAACCTAACCTTCGGATGCTGTGGGAAGATTGAACTGAAGGCAATGGAGCATGTGTTGTGGATGTTGGGGACTTTGACCAGATACATGAGTCACCTTGGTGAGGTGAAGTTTCTCCTCAGTGATGGAAGTGTCATGGAAGGATACGTGCATTCTGCTTGGAACAAAGTTGCTTTTGGAATGGAAGCCACCTGCATTGACATGAAGTCGCAGTACAAACAACTGCCTCTTAACTCTTAACCCTTGCGAATATCACCGCGCTGTTGTGAGCCTTTGAGATGTCCTCAACCAGAGGCCCTTCTGCTTCTTGATGCGTACGCTCCCCTTCGGAGCGGCTGCCAGTGTACACCATTTCTTGCGTGTCAGCAGCTTTGTTCATGCGGGTGAACCACATACTGGCCTGTGCTGGGGAGCCTATTTTGATGACTTTCCCATCATGTGCAATGTAGCAAGCAAACGCAGCACCATGTCCACCGCGCTGGGTATTTTTGAGCTGTTGGGTTTGAAGTACAATGATGAAAAACTGGATCTCAGGAGATGGTTTTATGCAGACGGCTATACTTTGAAGGCCGAACTTATGCAGCCTCGGACATGCAGGCGAGGATTGATCGCTCAGCAGATGATAAACCAAGGGCCATGCCACTGGCAGAACGCATGGCAAGCATCGAGCGTCAAAAAGGCGACCTGATAGGTGTCACATGGACGGCTGAGTTGGAGCCATCCCACAAGCTGGTTGACAAAATCGTTGCAATGCAAGATGAAGGCGCTTTACTGTTTATACCACCACATGCTTGCGTCAGCAGAGTGCAGGAGATCCACCAGGAAAAGCACGAAGTTGCCCTTACGTTTGACTCAGGTGGCAACATCCGTATGGGCAAGAAAGCAGAGGAGCTCAAGTGCGACACCAATGGCGATCTCAACCTGCGAAACGCCTGGACAAGAAGGAATTTGGCCTACGATCAGGCCGGCCTTGCAAGCTTTGTGGTTTTAGAAAAGTGGACAACAAAGTTGATGCTGGCCAAGCTCCAGGAGCCACCATCAGGATACCGATACATCACCACACTGCAGATCTGCGAGTGCGACAAGGAAATGTGGCTACAACTCTCTCAGCTTTCAAGGGGGAAGTTGCAGCCAACCGCACCTGATGTAAGACCACTGGACGTGCTCATCGAACAAATCACTACCTCACCCGAGGTTCTATGCTTTTTGACACCACTGCCAAGTGCCAAACGCGATGCCAGTGATCATGCAGACACCCCCGGGCCTAAAAAGCCCAAGCCTAGCCCTGGGGAACCATCGGCACCAGCAAAGCCGACACCCAAGACCTCCGATCAGACCTCTGGCGCCACCAACTGGCGTAAAGTGCCCCAGGACTGCCAACGCAAAGGTGCCAATGGATGGCGCTGTTTGAAATATCAATGGGGCCTGTGCAATCGCCAAGAAGAGAGCAAATGCAAGTTTGGAGTCCATGAATGCTTCAAGTGTGGAGCTAAGCGGCCTTACAACCAATGCGACCACTGACTACAGGTTTCAACAACGCAACCTACCAATCAACGACAAACGACGTTTATTGAATTTTTCTCAGGGTCAGGCGCTTTTTCCCAGGCTATGAAAAATGCAGGGTGCCAAGTATTCGCAGTTGACCACCAGGCCAACCGTTTCACGCCAAAGGTGCCCACTTTCACCATAGATCTGAGCCTTGAGGACGAAGTCACTGTGGCAAACCAGATGTTAGAATTTGTGAAACCTGATGCAGTCCACTTTGGACTCATGTGCGGCACATGCAGCAGAGCCAGAGAACACCAGGTTTCCAAAGAACTGCGCAAGCAAGGGGCCCCAACGCCTCAACCGCTTCGAGACGAAGCCCATTTGTTCGGCCGGCCGGGTTTATCGCCCACTGACAAGCTCAAGGTAGACAAGGCCAACACTATTTACAAGCATGCAATAACCTTGTTGATAACATGCTACATGCTACAATGCATTGTTTCGATAGAAAATCCGGCGCGCAGCTGGTTATGGCCCCTGCTGGCCATCCTCGTCAAGCAGACCGCCAATGAGGGGTTCATTAGCTGGTATTTTTCACTGGAAGCTACAATGTTTGATGCGTGCATGCATGGCTTTTCCCGCAACAAGAGCACTACAATTTTAGGCTCACCGGGCGTTTTCAACTCCCTGGCAGTGCGTTGTGACCGCTCTCATAGCCATGAGCCTTGGTCCGCCAAAAAGCTTGATGACCGAGGTTGGGTTTTTGATACAGCAGCAGAAGCAGAATACCCGGCGATCCTTGCTAGGCGACTGGCCGCCTGCATTCTACAAAAGCTTGCGTCTGGGCCCACCTTTCTGAACCTGAAGCAACTGCGCCTGGAGTCTGCAAGCGCAAGGAAGGCAACACCGTGCGCTGCAACAGCTGGTCCCAGACTTCGAGGCTTTCCATTGGCTACCAGTGGATGCTAAACCAGCTGCCAATGAAAAGCCCTTGCCACCTAAAACTGCGGGGGAAGAACTTGAGGTGGCTGCAACAACGCAGTCTGAGGGATGTGGCCTCAAAGTAGGAGTTTGGATGGAACCGGAAGCTCACATTGCAAGAGCTCTCCATCTCCATCACCCGATGGATACCACAATAGTGCTGCCTGACCCTCTCAAGAAAGCCCTGTTTGCCATGCTCACCAAAGAGCCGGCAGCGCTTGCCAGAGAGCGCCTGGAAATGCTGAAGCTCTACAGAGACAGAGCAGCTGACCTGCGTGTTGCGGAAGTGGAGTTGCACAAAAAGCTGCCTGCGCATGTCCAAGGAGTTGTTCAAGGCAAACGCCTCCTGCTTTTTGAAGAACGTTTGAAGGCCAACTCATTTCCAGACATGAGGGTTATGAATGACTTTTTGGAAGGGGTTGATTTGGTTGGTGAAGAACCGGTTTCTGAGTTATTCAAAGAAAAGTTGCAACCTGCCTCCATGACCGTTGGACAACTGGACCTTTCCGCCCCTATGCATAGGAGACTAACACCATGAGCGTGAACACGCTGATCGGCTTGTTGAACTGTCGCAAGAGGAAGTGGAAGAACATTTTCTCAAAGGACCATTTTTCTCAGAAGAGGAAGTATCCACAGAGCTGGGCACGACATGTTGGACTTTGACGAAGCGATTTCTGCTCGTGCAGGGCGATGAGGGAAAGGAGCGCATCATAGATGACTACAGACGGAGCCATGTCAACTCTGCCTTTGCTTCCAGGTCATACCTGGAGCTGCAGGACGTCGACGTTTTGGCAGCTTTGATAACTCTCCTGATGCGCCTGTTGCGGGAGGGTCCACAGATAGCCATTCAACTTTCTGACGGCACCGTTTTGCATGGTAGGCTTTCCCGAGCCGCCAGGTCTGGAGAGGCCATTCTGGGTAGGTGCTTCGACTTGTCAAAAGCCTACAAGCAACTGGTGGTGAGCGTTGCAAGCCTTAAGTATTCAGTGCTGGGGGCCCGGCGACCGCAGTGGCAAATGGTACTATTACATAGGACAGTCACTGCCTTTTGGATCCACAGCAAGTGTTTACAGTTTCAACAAGATGGCCAGGGCCCTATACAGTTCCTGCTTTGGGAAGATTTCGGGGTACTAACTACAAACTTTTAACGACGACTACCCCACCTTAAGAGTTTGCCGTGGCTGCCGAGAACACCACCCAGGTGGTACGTGGGTTTTTCCAATTGCTTGGCTGGAGGCATGCAGTCACAGGCAAGAAGGCCAAACCCTTTTCTCCAACGTTTGCTGCTTTGGGTGTGGAATACAACTTGACCGGTATCCACGATTCCTTCTTCACTGTGGGTAACAAGCCGGAGCGACTTGCACGGATGGAACGTATGACTCAACAGGTGGCCCAGGAAGGCCATGTGTCAAGCGCTGCTGCAGCCTCCATACATGGGCTCCTGAACTTTGCCTCAGGGTTTGCGCTAGGCAAAGCCTTACAGCCTGCAGCGCAGGGGTTCTCAACCTTGGCGATGGGAGTGACGTTACAACCTGCGACCCTATAGCGAGCCTGTGTGAGCATACCTTGATGGTCCTCAAGTCCCTCCAGCCCCGAAAGGTTTCCTCAGCAGATGTACTCCAACCTATAATAATTTACACTGATGGTGCTTTTGGAGATGGTCTAGCTGACTGGGGAGCAATCCTTCTCGATGTGGCAACAGGGACCCTGCTACTCGGGTATAGTGCCCTCCTTTCTTTTGGATGCCTGGCACGGCTTGGTGGGCGAGCAACTTATTTGCCAGATCGAGATGTATGCAGTTTTGTGCGTCAGGTGGCAGGCAAGGCACCTTCTGCATGGCCGCAGGGCCATTCTATTCATTGACAACGAACCTTGCCGCTACTGTTTGATCAAAGGACGATCACCTTCTGACCCACTTTTTCGAATGGCCCATGCTTGCTCTTGTTTGGAAGGTGCTATGCCATGCTACCTTTGGTATGAAAGAATGGCATCATATTGTAATCCTGCAGACCTCCCTTCGAGGAGGAAAACAGCCGAAGCATGCCAAAGATGGCATTTGAACTTCGGAGGTGATATTGCTTTGCCGGCTGAGCTTTTTACTTCCATCTTAGGTCTTAGATGGAGCGCCATTTCCTCAACTTGCTTGGAAGGAAGGGGATGTAACTTGGATCCTCGAACAACGGGGGAAACACATGGATCCTGCAAATGGCTGAGGTCTCTTAGAGATAATCCAGCCATAGGAGGACAAAGATAGATGTGACGGGTGACACCACTGAGATCACAACAGTCACTTCGAACCGTGTGACTACTCCCCCGACCTTGCTAGCAAAAAGAGTGTGTCCGGCTGCACCTCCATGTTCCATTCCAAATTGTCGACGATTTTTATTTGGTGCGAAAGAACCTTTGAACCGAAGTTTTATCGTTTATTTTCATTTGGTGATTTCTATTACGCGCTTCCGTAATTCGGAGGTTTCCTTCTAAACGACCTTGGGGGTTGTAAAGACGTAGGTGAATCATGGGTACCATGAAAGCCTTGTCTTTTCTGCCCAGCGCAGGAACGTAGCGCACAAGGTCGTTAAAAAAACAAACAAACTGGAACCTGGAAACAATCTGGTGAAACTGGTTTGTGTCAAAGTTTTAACTCTGACTGTTTTACAGAATCATTTTCCGAAGTGACATGTCTGATGATTCATTCGTTTGCATTTTACATCTCAAACCAGGGGATGAGGTGGGCGGGTTACACAGAAAATATTTCTGTGATTTTTCCCATAGTTTTTGACCCGCCCAAAATTTTTCCTCTGCGAGTCACCCACCCTCAAAACTCTGGGGGAAACACATGGATCCTGCAAATGGCTGAGGTCTCTTAGAGATAATCCAGCCATAGGAGGACAAAGATAGATGTGACGGGTGACAC
>Ga0126342_10019217_pt1 | contig 11632 bp, 9 predicted proteins | sample Cyp1metagenome_FD_92528 | JGI IMG/M metagenome (GOLD analysis project Ga0126342, IMG submission 92528) | Coral microbial communities from Lord Howe Island, Old Settlement Bay, Australia - Cyphastrea 1 metagenome | ecosystem: Host-associated > Invertebrates > Cnidaria > Coral ... | reverse complement strand
TTTTTGTACCTGTCCATTGTATTTTGCTTGGGTTTTCCTATCTTACCTTATGCCCTCTCATTTTATTGGCATTTTCTCCTTAGGCCCCTGCATTTTATTTTATTTTTTTAGGTGCCTCACCCCTCCCCCCTGGCAACAGACGAGGGTGTTAATAATGGTTAATCATTGGAATACCAATATATCTGGTTGGTGGTTTGGAACATGAATGGATTATGACTTCCCATATATTGAGAAGAATAATCCCAACTGACGAACTCATATTTTTCAGAGGGGTTGAAACCACCAACCAGGTTAGGAAGCTTTCATATATCCACCATATAAAAGTCCAATCAATACGTAATATTTCGCCAATCAAAATGGGGGACCCTTCTTGTCACAAGACTGACATAGACTGCGTAAATTGGGATGCACCCAATTCTTGTGCAACCCTAAAACATATACTTGTGTTTCATAAGACTATCGCCATAAAATGGTTTAATTTTAAGTAATCACCCGTCTTTTAGTGATGCTTAGATCCGTTCAACTCTTCATTAACAAATCTAAATATAGGTGTATATATTCATTATATATATATATACACGTATGTATATATATATACATACATATGTCTATATGATGTCTATATGATATATAGATGATGTTCAACTGACATATTCACGTGAATTTTCTCCCTTTTTCTCCAACGTGATCAACTCACGCTGCCCGTGCGCCGAGCCCAGGCGGCGAACCGAGTTGCCCTGCCCTTCTTCGATTCCACCTTGGCGGCCGAAGATCTGGGCGGAATCCCTGTGGCCTCGATGGAAATGGGGTGATTTCGGCTTAGTGGAGGCATAAAAAGCTGGTTTTAATCGTGTTTTTTCATGGGATTTTAACTGGATTTTAATGGGATTTAATGGGATTTTATGGGATTTTATGGGATTTTAATGGGGGTTCAATGGGATTTTCATATGGATTATATACATTTAATGGTTTTTTTTTCTGGGATTTCAATGGGATTAATATGGAATGTTTCATGGGATTATAATCCACTTAATGGGATTTAGCCTCTGGTAAACGCTTGCAGTTTGCGAACTGGAAAATGGTCATAGAAATAGTCCATTTGCCCATGAAAATCATGAAGCATGGTGAATTTCCTGATGTATTTTGTATGTTTACCACAGGGTAAAATGTGGAGTCACCAGGAAAGTTGTGTTTCAAGCAACAATAAATAGCGGCTTAACATGGTTTAACCAACAATGCATAATAATGCATATACGGTGTTTGTTTAACCAATACGATGATATTTGTATGCGTGTTTCTGTACCTGATAGCACTTTTAATGAGGTGGGGACAACTGAAAATCAACCGGGGTACCCTATTTTCCAACAAACCCAAATGCAGATTGAAATCACCATCAATCACTGGGATCTAACATGAAAGACTTGAAAGACATGGTTCGAACCGAAGAAATGATGATTGCGTCATTACATCGTGATTGAATTTTCCTATGGAAAACGTAGATGTCCCAAAACAAAAAAAAATCTCATATTTCCCCCCCCAAAAAAACATCAATTGTTCTTCATGTTTTTTTTTTCGGCTGAGCAGCTGAGCGCTGTCCTCAGTAGTCCTCAGTTCCAAGGCCTTAGGCTTCTCGGCCGAAGCCTTATGGCCCGTGATGAAGGTGATGGAACCAATCCAGTCGCTCGTTCCGGCAGAACGGACACAATTGTTTGTCGTGCGGATTTTTTTTTGTTTTTATCATGTAGAATGTAGACCCTAAAGATATGGTGTTTTACCCCGGTAAGGGTGGTTTATCTACCTAGACCCTCCATTTGTAGCCATAAAAGTTGGTGTTGTACCCTATAATTTTTGTATTGTTTTGATGGTCTAGGTAACCCAAAAACTGCTGACTTCACTGAGAAAAATGCAGATTGATCTTCAACTGAACGATAGGTAATTTGATTTATAATTAGGTGGACCGGTGTTTCTATTCCAGGGAGACTCTAGTTAGATCGGGTTATGAATGTTACAAAACCCATGAGGGGGACTCTTCCTGAAATATTGACATGTTCGACATGTTGTGGGATACAGTTTTTTCGGATGTCTATTAGTCTATTCGATATATACACACCCAGCAACATGTCACGAGGTCCCAAAAATGGGGACTTACCCTCTGGTAAACTAACATAGCTGTGGAAAATAGCCCATTTATAGATGGTTTACCTATTAAAAATGGTGATTTTCCAATTCGCTATGTTAGTTTTACCAGAGGGTACCTTAAGTTTGCTGCATTGGCATCAACAAAAACCAACATTGGAAACTGGTTCCAAATCCTTGGATCTTGTGGGCAGCGCTCTTGCGCAGATCTTGCGGCGGATTTTCTTCCAGATGTTCCATGCATGGCATGCCATGCATCGTATATGGGTATGGATCAATACCTATTAATACCATTTTTAGGGGGATGAACATCCATTTACCAGCTATTTTGATGTTCACCAGGGGTACAAGGTTTTGACACACTGCCATATCATGATTTGTCTACAAACTTTGTGCAATTCGCATACATGACGAGGCGACGGGAAACTCCGTCAGGATGTGTTTTTTTTTTTTTCCGGTGGGTGATGCACATGCCCATTTCATTGGCAAGATTGAGCTTGAAATACATGACTGGTTGGTGGTTTGGACCATTGGTTATTTTTCCATCTATTGGGAATAATCATCTCAATTGACTAATATTTTTCAGAGGGGCTGAAACCACCAACCAGATGAGGTATGCTCAAAATTATGGCAGATCATGTTTTTTCCCCTTGGTGTTTGGAAAGTGCACCACACACATCGTGCAGCGAATGGGCGGGCCCCTCCAAAGCGATAATTTGGTGAGCGAATTTGTTGAAAAATTAGCCCGCGACCACAGATAGATCCCTTTCCTTTCCTTACACAGATTTGTTCCTCCATCTTCACAAGTACAAAACCAAGGTGAGAGATAGGGCCCACTCCAAATGGCAGGCGAAGACATAGAATTATTGACGGCGGCTCGCATGTTTTTCATCAAACATTGAAGGCTTCCTGAATTTTGTTCTTGTTTCAACTTCCTTTTTGCTGGGCCATGTGATTCGCATATTCAAGTTTCATCCGATGAACATCTTGGAATCTCAACATATCTCTGTGAGTCGCCTAGGTTGGAGACAGACGCACTGCCACAAGTGCTGACCCTGCGACACTTGCTGAAACTGGTCACGGAGAGAGCCACGGCAGCCATGGCATTTTTCGGTTTGGAAAATGATGCTCAACATTGCTCAACCATTTTTGGCGCTATTTTCAAATATTTTTTAGATAAACTCAGTGAGATATACATGTATTTATGTTTTTTTCTCTTGACCAGTGCTGGAAGATGAGTTTGGGGAAATTTGGGGAGAACGATCAGGCCAAGTTGGGTCGATATGTTTGGTGTTTTTCAGTTCTGATGGGTTTTTTTTTCGACGCTTTACCGAGATAGGCCAGTTATTTGTACATAGCCATGTGTCAAAAGGGTCGAAACATGGTTCAAGAATTGAGGTTCCCATAATTACAAGATATTACAAGAGGATGGTAGGGGGATTTCCAATGATTTATTGCATCCACTGTAATTAAGGATTTCAGATACGGATGGATAACCCTACCCCATCTACCATCATCTACCAGATATTTGACCATTGATGACCATTGCACATACCCTCCGGGAATCAAACATGGCACGTGGAAATCCACGGATTCCATTACCGGAGGGTATCTATTCAGGACGAGTTTTTCGGGGTTGGAAACCCCACCTAATCGGAAAAGAAGAATATCATCCAGCTAGTAACAACTGATTATCTAACATTATCCACCAAAGAAGCTGTTGATCAAAGATCTAAAGCATTCTAAAGCTATCTAAAACCTACTATCATCCCAAAAAGCAAAGATCTTAAGGTCCATCAGCTAAAAATCCATGTGGCGTTTTTTTTCCCGGGCCAAGTTGGCTTATACATCAATCAATCCCGTCAGCGTCCACCAGGAGATGGGGAGGTCTTCCCCATCATTCGACCTTTGGATTGGACAGCGACGAAGCATCAAGCCTTACTGGTGGGCTGCATGACCCGGCGCCACTCGGCAAAGGCATCGATTTTGGCGTCGATGTTTTGGCGGTGCAGCAATGAAGGGACTGCGCGGCTGACGTTCTTTTTTCAGTTGATATTGATATATGATATAGTTTTTGTAGTTGATATACATACTGCTGTATATATGCATATAGAATCATATACATATATATAATTGTCCATCATTTTGGTGGTTGCTATGAACTTGTGCATCAATGTCCATCGTATTTTCTTGGGACAATCTGCCGGCGCTGGGAACAGGTGGGCTATCGGCCGGCTGGGTATAGATCCCAACTTGAGGTATCGTCGCCCCGCAAGAAAGAACTAGAAATATATAGACATAGTCCTTATATATATAATGTCCCTATAGTTGGACTTTCTTCCAAGTTATCATCCCTTAAATAATATCTCTTCACTTTTGGGAAAAAAAACATCACCAAGAGCTGTGCTGAGGACAAGCCTTGCGTCTCCTAAAAGCCTGCGACCCACATGGGGAAACGCCGCGCCGGGAGATCGATCTCATGAGCCTCGAAAAGGCCAAAAAGCGCTCTTTTCAAAATCGTCCACTTTTTGTCAGCTTGGAAAATGGAGTTGAAAAACCAACATATTATGGGAGTTTTAAGATACGGGAATATTATATATAATATAATATATATATATATATATATTATATATATATATATTATATATATAATATGATATATATTAATATTTCTTATTATATATATATATTGCGGATTTTCTGTGCCAACAAGATGACATGGCTAAAAAAAAAAACACGGCTTGTGTATCGCCAAGTTATGACCAATTTAACGTGGAAACACCGGTGGTTGGAGGGTTGAAACCACCGGTGATCGGGGACTTGGAGCGGCAGTGGTAGTGTTATGATGATAGGAGATCTTCATAGATTTCATATAGTAATTGCTTTCATCCCAAGAATTGCGAACGATTTTTTGAATCCAGCTTCACATGGTGGTGCCAACTTACAAGTTGGTTTATTAACATTTGAATTCACAAATGAACTCGATTTATAATGCATAAACCATAGTTGACCTAGTTATAAACCAACTTCGCTAACGTTTCCTGGGGCACCAACAAACATTTCCGTGAGGAACGTGGAATTTCAAGCTCCAAGTGATGAAACGATTCCGCCCTATGTGGATGGCAATCCCCTTCGGATCTCACCAGAACACACGGTGAAAGATGCCTATCTCTTGATGAAGATGTCGGAACAAGGTGTAGCTCGGTGCCAACGGCGTAACGGGATTGGAACATGGTGCTGTTAAACTGCTGTTTTTTTCCATGGTTGAAACCATTTTTGTGTTGAATGATAACTTGGGGAAACCACCGCGAAGCAGCGCGAAAAGACCAAAAATAACTGAAGTTCTCATATCCTGACAGCTGGATAGAACATGCTTGCAACGTGACCGAAGAGTAGTTCAATGATCTTCAATGTTTAAACCTTTGACTTCTAAGGTAGAATCCATGATGTAGAATGTAGAGTCGATCTACTTGAGGATGATCACTTCCGCGATTCGATCGGTCCAAGGTGGGAACCAGAGTCAAGAAGCCTAGGGAAATGAATCGACATTGAGTAATACTATAGATTCTATAGATCTAATATAGACATGTAGTAACGACCTATCCAAGGTCCAACAGTTGGATGACTGGTTGGTTGTTTCAAATGCGATTTTGATGATGTCCCAATGACAGGGGATCGGCTCAATCATCAACCAGATGAAGCAAAACAGTCATTTCAAACTTAGGAGCATTGGGATGGACATATTGAAGGGTTTAAACATATGTCTTTGAACACCCAAAGAACAGAAAGAATAGAATTCGCAAAATCCTACCACAACAGCGGTCGGTTAAAATCCTGGCCTGTTTGAATAACTAACTCTTAGGAAATATACGTGTTTTTTTGTAACAAAAAAAAACATTTTAGATGAAAAAAACACGTCAAGACTTCTATGTACTTAAAACCCGCTGGTCTCTACACAGAAACCACTTCCAAGCTGCCTTTCAGATCAGCGACCAACCCGAGGTGATCTACGTTACCAACAGAGGCGTGCTGATTGGAGCCTCGACGGCTTTTCACTCATGGGGCGTTAACGTTGAAGCGACCGTTTCCGGTTGAAACCCCTGTGTTTGATGCGGAAAAGTATGAATTCCAGTTAAGACTTTCCCTTAGTGCCTGAGATTCGAGCAAATTCACCACAATGGATACTTGAGAGGAACATAGAGGAACCATATTTCTGTACTCTAGAAAGTCCGCTGAAAATCGACTTGGAAACACGAAAAGAGTTAAACATAGTGTTTCCTCGTGGAATGTGCCTATATGATCCTATCTAATGGGGTTCCACGTTAATTTTATTGCACTTACAATCCAATTAGGGCATTTTCAGCTGTACCCAAACTCTGCTGGTGCCTTTTGGTCAATTTGTGTTCTCGGACAGGTTTGGATCTCATCAGAATTGCATAGAATTGCAAGGTCTGAACATGTTTGATGATGACTATCAGGATACACGTGAGTGGTTGGTTCTTTGAAACATCTTCTGTGTCTTATCCCGACTTGAAGTAATTGTCCCCAAATCAACTAATTTTGATTACCATCTCGCAATCAACCAGGGCCACCCAAAATTACATGATTTTCCCTTTACAACCTCCATATTGATAAGGGATTTAAAATGTTTATTTTTTTGTGTAAAGCCTCCAATGATTTATACCATGTTTCCCTTATCATGGTTTTAAAACTTCCATCAAAAAATGCCCATGGTTTTTGGGTATCTATGCCATGAAATTGGCCATTTGTTTGTTCGGGGATTTCCATGGGCCATTTATTAGGCAGCCATGACACCGGAGACTCCATTTTAAAGGGTGATGTGTTTATGATACTATATATAACATACCTGGTTGTGTATATGGATTATATATATATACATTTAATGGGTTTAATGGGTTTTTAATAGGATTTAATGGAATGTAATGGGATTATAATCCACTTAATGGCACATACCCTCTGGTAAACGTTTACATAGCGAACTGGAAAATCACCATCTTTAAGAACGGTAAATCAACTATTTCGATTAGGGCCATGGCTTCAATAGCTATTTTGACATAACCAGAGGGTACTTTATATACCAGACTGTACCCATCTATAGCCACTGGAATCAATCATGGCCATGGGAGATCCACTAGAATTCAGCCCATTTTGGCCTGGGTTGATGTTCCCAACAGACGAGCATGCTTATCAGGTTGAAACCACCAACGAAACACGTACATAGTTCACATGGTACATCACCAACTAAAGTGCAACGCAATGAGCTTGACTTAATCATTTAAGATACCTGAAGTCATCCACAAATGAAAGTGGATGCTGGATGCATTTCAGTGACTAGTCGTCTATCCCATAACTCAATGGAGTGTCAGAAATTGTACCCTCTGGTAATTTAACATAGTGAACATGGCCATTTATAGTATAGTTGATTTACCAATTAAAAATGGAAAAATTGTGATTTTCCACACTTATGTTAGTTTATGGGGTATATCTATATGTCTATATTTTACTGATTGCTTGATGAATAGATATGTGGAAAACCACAATATTATGGTAAACGCAAAAAGCCCCAAAGCTGTTTGTCCTGTTCCCGCATTGCACAGCTTGTCCAGGAAGCATTACACTTGGCACCTTACTGTGTCGTGAGCTTTGACGCGCTGAGATGCAATGGGGTTTCTGAGACAGGGTCCAATTTGCCACGCAAATGACCCAACGGATTGGTTTGCAGTCTTGTCATGTTTATTTCAAGATCGCTTCAAAGCAAGCTCTTGGGGTAGCAGCTTTTGACCTAGATCCTCCTGAGCGCAGAGGGATTGGGTAGATTGTTTGAGGGCCGTGGCCGTGGCCAGCGCACCGTGTGTGCGTTGCCACAAAAGTGCGTTGCTGGGTCGTTGCTGGGTCGTGAGCGTATTGAAGCAATGTTTTTTTCTGCTCTAGAGGCAAAGAGAAACATCAAAAAGCACCTATGTTTGGCATTTGTTTCGAAATGTCATGTGGCTTATTATGTCCCAGATGCTCCATGTATGGAATATTTGCCTACATTTGGGTGATTTTTGGTGTAAATGCAGGTAAATGTTCCATACATGGAACATATGGGTGTGTGTTACCACTTCAGCGGAACCGTAGAATATTGGCGGGCTGAGTAAACATAAAACAGAATGGTTGTCAAAAGCCGAACGTTACTTTCATGTTATCCACTCAGTGTCACTCACGTCGTGTAAGGCTTGTAATGCTGTGTCGTCCTTGTCACAGTTGAACACTGTTGAGCATGTTGTAGCATACTACTCTTGCGTACTATTACTATCTATTTCCCGTTGACATCATTGCGCTTCCCCTTCCGATTTGGAGGAGGATACCTCGTTTTGATATGACTCGTAGACTCATAGACTTCAATCTAGAAGGAGGCTGACTCATCATCCGCATCATGCGAATCAGATTCTTTGACATCAGTTTCAATCCCACTTTGACAGTAACCTTAGTGTTTAGCATGAACATTCAGCAGATTATGGGGATTTCAATGGGATTTCATGGGGAATTTCCCTCCAGTAAATTAACATAGACCCTGGCATTCATCGGGGACGAGTTGTTTAAAAATAGGGGGTGATTTTCAGGGTCCAGCTGTTAATTTACCAGATGATAGCCATGATATGCCATGATCAACCATTCTTGACCATTATTATCCATTTTCAGCCATCATGAACCCTTTTCAAGCATTATCAACCATCATTAATCAACCGTTTTAACCATTTATTAACCATGATTCTTGATGATGGTTGATTTTCATGATGGTGAATGATGGTTGATTTTCATGATGGTTGATGGTCAACCATAATGACCAGTTGGATATATCTACTATCAACCCCACTATATATATATATATTATATATATATCAACTATCATTAATCAAGTTGGTGTTTTTACTTGTAACCATGATATATCAACCATTATATATATATATATATATCAACCATTATATATATATATATATATCAACTATATATAACCAGCTTTTTTTTGTTGTTACTTCGATATATCACCAAGAAAACGATGGTTTTGAGGCTCTGGGAGTCGGACTGTGGCCGTATCCTGCATGAGCCTCCTGGCCACGACGGGATCTTTGGGAAAGATCCGGTATAAACCAAGGATTCTGGAGGAGTATTAAATATATATTTTACAGATTACATATTATATGTTTATATATAAATATATGTGTACATATATAAGTATATATTATGTTTATGTATACATATATATATATATATACATATTAGGGAGGAGGAACAATTGCTTTTCTTTGGCGTGTCTTTGGGTAATGTTTCTTCTGACAAACTGGCAAACCCAACGATAAACCAAAGTTATGGCGGGTTAAAACAGAACCACATTCCAGTAACTATTGGATTTACCAGATTTGGGGGAATGGATAATTACTCGGTCCCCTGCACATGCCATCAAACAGTACCAGACTCACCAGACTTTCCTTGGACTAGTTGTCAGTTTTTTTTTTGTTTTGGAGCTACAGTATCTAGACCCATAGATTTCAAAATTTTTGGGGCCTACTGTAAATTTATGGACCCTAAATTTATGTATTTTTTCAGCAGTCGCTGAGGTTATTGCAGTCACATCATTTCAAGGACTTCTGGGGCGTTCAAAGTGATCGTCCAGCTCTACGAGGCTCGGTGATGCCTGCTGATGCCTCTGCAGGATGAGGCTAAAGAAATGGCCTCGTTACTGGTTGGTGGTGACTGGAACCATGGAATCTTCCTGGTTAATCTATGGTTAATCTATGGTTAATCTATGGTTAATCATGGTTAATCATTGGAATAACAATATATCTGGTTGGTGGTGACTGGAACATGAATGGATGACATGACTTTCCCATCATATTGGGAAGAATAATGTTCAACTGACGAACTCCATCATTTTTCAGAGGGGTAGGTATACCACCAACCAGTAAATAAATAACATGAAATAACTATATCGAGAATGAGGTAGAGTTCAGTGATATACTAACTGCATAAATATATCTCGAAGTTTGGTTTCAGGGTCAAAATGACAATTTTTTGATGAGGTGTAGTGAAACCTAGGTAGTCTTCCCCACATGCCAGTGGCATGGTTGCAGGCGTGGCATGGTTGCAGGTGTGGCAGGATCATCAGGATTTTGATTTCAAGCGGAAAGTATGGCACGTTAGAACAGCATGTCATGTCTTGCAAGTTTCACCAATCGAAGGTTGGACAAAGTTGCTGGACCTTTGGTTGGAGTTCCTCGGTCCAAAAGCCGGAGGGTTTGTGGGGGTTGCAGGGTAATTGCTATGGTTTTCATGGTGGTTGCATGACATACAGTGATGCAACTGTAAGTCATGGGGGTTCATTGGGGTTAGAATGGTGCAACTTAAGTATTTTCAGGAATTAATGATCTACCATCTGGTTATTTAACATAGCCATGGAAAATCCCAACCATAAATGGAGAGTTCTAGCTGGGAAAATCCTCTATTTCAATGGGCCATCTATACCATGGCTATGTTAAATAACCAGAGGGTATATTAAGCGTTGATAAATGTCTTTATGAACTCCTGAATTCGCCATGATTCACCATGAATTCCGCCCAGGCTCAGGCCGCCCATGTCTTACATCCCATAAGCCCAGGCTCCGTCACGCCTGGGTCGATTCTGTGGACGGAGAAGAGAAGCTCAGCGCGGCCGGAGGGCCTGGAAGTTGCAAAATTCATAGGGAATACTATACTGGTTGGTGGTTTCAATGATTTTTTTCTGTCCATAATATATGGGATAATCCTTCCCATTGACTAATATTTTTCAAAATGGTGAAAACCACCAACCATATATATATATATACTGTGTATATATATATATATATACATATCCAGATCCCTAAATTTGGGTTTGGGATCTTGGACTTTAATGACTGGTTGGTGGTTTGGAACATGTTCTATGACTTTCCATATATTGGGAATCATCCCAACTGACTAGTATTTTTCAAGGGGTTGAAACCACCAACCAGAATAGAATATTTTTATAGACTATTTTAGATAGATTTTTAGATAATAATAGATAATTGAAGTCTCAACAATATCATAGGATCTCCTATTATAAAATATTTTAGATAATAATAGGTAGATCTATAGTCTAAAATAGAATATTTTAGATCTAGTGTTATTATCTATAGATCTATGGATTATTACCAATGATTACAGACTATTCTATAGAAATGGTTTCGAAGGTAATATTTTATAGTTTTTCTTGTTCCCCACCTGCCAGGTGAGGGTTGTTAGATTTTATCTAAGTTGCCTTATCCTCCTCCTCCTCCTCTCCTCCTCCTCTCGTCGTCCTCCTCCTCTCGTTGTCCTCCTCCTCCTCCTCTTGCTCCACTGCGATCCATGTCAGTGTGCCCTGCCGGACCTCAACCACGACCATCCACGTCAGTGTGCCCTGCCGGACCTCAACCACGACCCTCGACGCACAGTGT
>Ga0126342_10019216_pt1 | contig 11632 bp, 12 predicted proteins | sample Cyp1metagenome_FD_92528 | JGI IMG/M metagenome (GOLD analysis project Ga0126342, IMG submission 92528) | Coral microbial communities from Lord Howe Island, Old Settlement Bay, Australia - Cyphastrea 1 metagenome | ecosystem: Host-associated > Invertebrates > Cnidaria > Coral ... | reverse complement strand
CTATATACCAAAATGACATTTCTATTGATTTTAACTTGGAAAATGCTGTTTTCAATCGCTACTGATTTTTCCTTCTTTTTCAATAGATCTATTGAAAAAAATTGCTCGGCGAGAGTTTGGGTAATAAGTCCAACTTTGTTCGGTTGTACTGTCAGTGACAAAGGTTGTTGATGAGGTTGGCCGGTTCAAAACTGTGCAAGAGTTAGCGACCAATTGTATGCGAGCAGCCTGAAGGGCTAGAATTGTAGCCAAGTAGCTTCCGCGCTACACGACCAGGTCGCACACTCATGTATAGCGTGAGATGCGGAGAAGTCGGGAAATGCAGGTCATTTGTGGGTTGAATTCAAACCAACCAAAGATTTATTCGCACCTTCTCCTTTCTCAAGCAGCATGCTACGCACATTGAAACAATTGGCATTTGTTTTGGTGTCACATGGCTATAGCAGCGGCTAGCGCCCGTCGCAAAAGTGCTACACTGAAGTCTCACAGCCATCAAATTATGTGATCACTGTTTCCAGCCAATAAATCAAGACTAATGTTGATGGCTCAAGGTTTGAAACCGCCAGATCAGAAATACAAAACGCTAATTAGGCGCCATTTTTTCGCAGGATTGCTTGATCTGCAATTTGATCAATATGTTGTTGTGCCAGAATGCAATAACAAAGTGAGGATCCACAATATTCCCGTACGTTCGCCATGGCGGTTGAGCTGCGAGATTTTAATTACGTTTGGCCGAAGTTTGCAGACCGCGAGTGCCAACTTCGCCCTGCGGAGGCGGGGCGCAAACTTTGCTCTATCGACAGATGTCAACCTCAGGAAGTAATTACATAGTCACATTATGGCTTTGTTGAATCCCCAGATTTTTTCAGTGAGGGCACGCGAGACATAGTAAGATCAGACAGCAAAATTTATTTAGGTCTCAATTTCATTTAGGCCCTGATGCGTATTTGTTTCCCGTCTTTCCAGAGAGCAATATATACAGATTTCTTGGGTGTAGCATTCAGCTGTGTTTGTCCTTTGAGCCACTAGTGGTGTTTGTGCTTGCCTCATTTTCCATGTGTCTCCTTGATTGGGTTGCGCCCACCTTTTCTTGCGCGCGTCATTGTGTTTCCTCCAGAAACTCTTCTTTTGCATGTCTCTTCACGTACACTGAAAAACATTTCCCAACACATTTCTTTGTGCTTACCTCCCGCTTCTCATTACGTACACTTTGGTGTTGGGGCCTTTTTTGCGCCGGTCGCGTCCGCCTTCTCTGTCCTTGGCAGCGTCCGCCCATTGGATCATTGGATTCTTGGCCGCTAAGGGTTCAGACTAAGCTTCTACTGAGACTCTAGTGGAGTGGGCCGCCCAGGAATCAAATGAAAAAGATGGATCCGGCAAAAGGTCGAACTTAGCATTGTGTTAAGTTTTTGTTCAACATGATTGCGACAGCTTGACAGAGTGACATCCGTGGTTTCAATTTCCTTGACATATTTGCCGTAGCAGAAAAGAATCACAAGGGCGACATGGTTTGGAAAACGGCTGTTCAACGTGAGCAGTTTTCCACGCTCACAGCATGGAGCATTCAATCCATGGTGGGCCGAGCCTTCTCGTCCTACACAGATTGTGCTGACGCTCGTCGCACGCAGGTGCCTCATTTCATCTTCTTTCTTGATGCATGTCTTGCGTCTCCCAATTTCAGGAATTCATGTAGTAACTTTCGTTAATTCTTTTCAGTGTTTTGGGGCAATCATGAGGCCATCTTTTTCGAGAATTTTTCCAGCTGTCTCATGGAGTCCAAATGTTCGAATTGAAAAATCTGGCAAGTTTCATGATTTTGTTGATAAAACTATTATGGATGTGAGAAGGGCTCGGCTGCGGAAACAGAACCGTCAACTTGCGGCTTTAAGGTTCTTCCCTGAACGTGCGTTCAAAGGTAATTGTTTCCACGTGCTCTCCCCATGTCCGATGGCGTCTGCGTCAGTGCTGCCTTTCTCGTTTTTTTTCGAGCAGCGACCTACACAGTGCAGCCATTTCTTCCTTCTTCCAGTCCCGTTCCTGGAGAACAGTTTACGAGTTCTCCTTTGAGTTGCTCCACAGCTGTTTTTCGCCAAGCCTCGCTGCCGGGTTAGAGCTTTTGTGACTCCATTTGTCCAAGGTTTTCCAAGGTCTTTTGCGCATTCTGCTCATCCGTCTCCAACTTCTGTCTCAGTAACTTTCAAATTCTTCTGTCTCAGTAACTTTCAAACTTGTCTCCCCCTTTCTGTTCCATTTGTTTGCCGCGCTCTTTGCACTTGTGTCCTATTTGTGGTATCCCTTGCCTCCCAGTTGTGTCTAGTTTTTCAATTTATTTTCCATAGTTTTTGGGCTGGTCTTGCGTTTGTTTTTGGCGTGCACGAGTGCTTTTGGATTTGTCTTCCACTTGTTTCCCAACTTCAACTTGCGTTTCCATTTTTCACCTGTGTCCCATTGGTTTCCCACTTGTCTCCCATTTGTTTCTGAGGTCTTTACACTTGTCCCCACTAATCTCCCAGTTCTTTTCTGGCAATGTTTCCACCGTCCGTGCAACCTTGCCTGCAATTCTTTCTTTATCTCGAGCAGCGATGTGGAAAGAGTCCCTCTTTTTCCCACGTGGGCGCTTTGGGCAGCGTCGTTTTGCAGTTTCATTCGAGGTGAACACAAATGCCATGACCCCATTGGATGAAGCAAAGGAGAAAAGTCGCTTGGCTGCGCTGATCAAACCCAAACTGGGATTGGGGCGGTAGGATTCAGACACTTTGCTGCTGATGTTGCGCATGGGAACTCCCGTGGGAACTGTTGAACTGAACCCGCTCTCAGCCCCTAGAAAATACAATGTCTCGAAGAAAGGTTCTTTGTTTGTTTGGTCCATCTAGATTCTTGAGCCTATCTCATCAACATCACCGTCATCGTCATCATCCTCATCATAATCATCATGATCATCAACATCATCGTCATCGTCACCATCCTCATCCTCATGATCATCAAGATCATCTCAAAATAGGGGGTACCCCCAGATCATCCAACATTAAGCATGTATACCAATAAACCAAACAGTTTTTGGGCTTCCTATTTCGAGAAAGCTCTATTTGGAGATACCCGCCATCAATTGATGCATTTTTTTTGTGCATAGCCATGGTGTGTCATAGATGGCTGATGATCGTTGATCAGCGATGATCAGTGAAAACGAACACGGATTGTTGTCAGCGCGCAGAAGATTGGGCAGTTGTTGCAACTTTGACAAAATTTGATCAACAACTCTGCTTGGTACATTAGCTATACTGTTTGGCTTGACGGAAATCATTGTGATAGTCTGCCAGATGAATGACATACTTTGTCAGTATGGAAATTACTACAATGATATTTCATTAAAAACCACAATGATGACATTGCTTAACCAGTACAGAAGGGATACTTTTCAATTCCAAGGGTTCCCTTCCCTCCCCCCGACATTTCCCTTGGTTTTTGGTTCCGCTGTTCCGTGGACGATGGTTTATCACAAGAAAGTGATGATCGACCAGCGGGTGATGGCTTCGGTGCTATTCCAATGATCAGTAGTTGTATTAACGTATCGCCGCTTATGACGGCTGACGATGATTGTGGTTGATGATGGGTGTTGATGGTCTACGGTGGTTATTGATGGTTACTTAGGGTTGGTGTTCTCTTGATCACAAAGTGATCGCATGTTTGATGATGTTTTCATGAGTGAAACGATGGTTTGATCACCATCGTCATTGCAAGCATCATGACACGGCTGATCCGTGGATGATCCTCCCGCTTAGGAACTGGTGAACGTAACGGTGGTTAGTAACATTATTTTGTGGTTAATACCACTAAATGGTTGAACAATCCCCATGGTTCCGTTTACCACCAGTCCTGGATGATCCAGGCAATGTTGGCCTTCACTTGGATGTGCATGCCCAGTTAACTTGGAACTGACCATGGTACTTGCAGGGGTTAGTTCAGCTACCTTATTGGGTTACCATGGCTACAAGGGCCCAAACGTTATCACATTCACAGGGCCAACTAACTTTGGTACCATTGGCGTACCCAAGTTCGTGACCTAACCCAGTTCGACGGTTCGGGCCGGTGAACTGCCGCCTGGTCCCGGCATCGCTGATGCAGGACACGCCAATGGACACGCCAATTCCCATTTGGACCACGGGCGAAGCTATGCGAAGCTCCATGGGAGAAGCGATTTCCGTCGCCCAAACGGTGCAGCCGTGCAGCAGCCGGCGCCACAAGGCTGCGCTGACGCTGAGTGGTGAATGTGGTGAATGTGGTGAGCGTTAATGATTAACTAGTGATGTACTAGTGATGGTTAATGATTACCAAGTAATGGATTAACTAACCAGTAATGACTAGTAATGACTAGTGATGGCTAATGATTAATCACCAAGTAATGATTAATGATTAACCAGTAATTAGTTAGTTGCGATAGTTAATGGCTAGCGATTAATGATGCTGAATTGATCTCAATTGGTCAATAGTGATGACTAGTGATGGATAAGGATGATTAGTTGCATCACTAGTTAATCATGGTTAGGCATGACTAGTGATGGTTAATGAGTTAATGAGGACTGATTCTTAATGATGATCAATGGTGACTAGTGACGCGAGGATTAGTGATGGAGAATAACATAGAACAATAGTTAATGGATGTTAATGGCGACTAAAATCGGGGTATCATGTTTAGTTACTGATGGACCATCATGCTTAATTCATGATGCTCAATGTTGGTCAATGATGACTCGCAATGGCTGATATGATTTTTTGACAAGTATCACCATAGCGGTGCTCGGACCATCGACCACAGGTCTGTTTACAGCAGCTGTGACAGGACGAGACTCCGTGGTGTGACCGACGATAAAACAGCTGTTTTCCGTGGCTGAAAGTCTCTCAGGATCCCGCGTTTCTCGCCTGCGTACGTCCCGAGCTGTTGAGCATAGCTCACCCCATCCAGCTGGGCCTGGCAGTGGTAGCTTTAATGTCTCAGGGACACCAGTGGAGCCAGATGTTACCAGCAAGGTTGTGGCATTGGGCAAACTTGACATGACTGGAAGTCTTAAGCAAAGCCATCAATCGAACTCAATCAGTGATTAAAATCCATCACAGACAATTCACAATAAAAGAAGGATTTCAATGGCATATAGATGCATATTGTATATCCATGCGGCCCATGCAGATTAGATCTTTGGGTGGATGCCCGCTTGCGTAGCTGTGACAGGGGTGGGTTGCTCCAGCTCACGCCACTGAGGCATCCACTCGTGGCGGAGGCGGAACTACAGAAGCCCAGGTGTGCGACGTGTTGATGACCCAATGTGGTGAATATATTGACAAAATTCACTACCGCAATTGACTGCATTTGACTATGAATGATGATTAATTAGTTATGATTAATCATGATTGGCTAAAAGTTGGTTGATGGTTGGTTAATGGGTTGGTTGATTGTTGGTTAATAGGTTGGTTGATTGTTGGTCAATGGGTTGGTCGATGTTTGGTTGATGGTTGGTGATAAATACTTGATGACCAGTGATGGCTAGTGAATCATGCTTCATGATGACTCATGCTGACTGATGGTTCGTCATGGGAAACGATGATGCAGGGTGGTTGATAAAGCACCTCAGGTCTACCCAGGGCGATCTTCTCTGCTTGTTTTGAGGAGTGCAAGAAGCATCTGCCTTTTGGCGCACAGACCAAGCGGAGCAGAAAGTGTGGCAAGCGCGACCGTCCCATACTTAGAATTGGGCAAATGCCGTGCTTTGAATGATAAAAAAACTGGCATCTACAATTTTTTGGTCGCTTTGTGCCATGACATAGTTGGAAAACTCGGAATGAGTCCACCTGCAGGTGGAGGTTCGTGAAAACTGCGAGCCGGAAACTCAAATTGCAAGATACTGAAGCGACAGGTTGTGATGCAGCTTGATGTGCTTGAAGGCTTAAAGTTGATTTGCTACCAGGGGAGGTCGAATCGAATTTATGTGGACATTTTGGCAGCTTAAATCAGGCCTAATCCTCACTGATGGTCACACGTTTCTGTACAGAGCATGGACCAGAAGGGCTTGAAAACGAGTCCGAAGATGGCCAAGCAGCAGGTAAAAGATGCTGTCACACCATAGCAATGCTTGGCAAATGGCATACAGAATTGCCGAGCTTCACATGTGGCTGGGTTAAATCGCCACCTGGTTTTTCGCTGGGAAATTTGGGGATGGTTAGTGTCAGCTGGATCTTTCCTTCATCCTTATCAGCATCCATTAACCGCTACATCGGCTTCTATTGCTTAGTATCCCCTAATATCGAACTTATCATTGTATGTTGATCAGCCAATCATATGCTCCTGTTGGATTCTCGCTTCCCTGAATCATTCGGATCAATGAAGGATCAACACCGGCTGCATTGTCATTCACATCGATTCTGGCGCAGTTTATCCTGACATGTTGGGTACCAAATCATTGAAGAAAATGATTCTTGTTTGATTCGGCCATCTAAGTGCTCCTATTTGCATCGTCCGAACTGCAGCTCAAAGTTTGAGTTCAAGGCACTTGCGTTTCAAAATTTTCCTTTCCCACAAACAGACGGTCTTCGCACGGCCAATCATTCAGAAGTTGAAGTCATTCAGGAAGGTCAGGCCTAACAGTCATAATTTGTCAACACAGATCAGCACAGATCAACACAGCACATAGTAGCTAATTGCTCAGAACTAGAATTGACTACATGACTGCACATTTGATGAACACTATCACGGATATGAATAGAAACAAAGATAGCCCAACCACGTCGCTGATAGAACGGCAAGTCTGCATAAGATTGTCAAAAAGAAAGGAGAATGACAGGGGCAAGTATGTCGCTGTGAGACTTTCCGTTGCAATGGAGTGATGCAATGGCCGGAACCTCGAGCGGGACTGGTTGAAAATCAGTAGCCGTGATGAAACCCCAATTGACTACCATCAATCAGTTCCAGAAATGACGGAAATGGGAACAGTTCGCAAGCAGAGTTCACCTGCGAAACAATTCCAGGTTGGAATCCCAAGCAGAATTCATGGTTTCATGCGGAACTGTTGAAAATCAGTAGCCTGGATGAAAACCCAATTGAAATGTAGGAAACGGGAATCCATTTAGGCTTGGATATTGGAAATTCACCTGTGAAACTCGTGAGATTTCCCCTTGAATCCAGTGATTTTTCCGTAGTTATTCAACTCAGGAGGGTTCCGCCACCAAGTTGGGAGGCTGGCTGAAGTGTCTCGGCATAGCATCAAGTGAAAGCCCCTGAATCATGGCTTTCAGATACTTCACCCGCGAACATAGATGGGATTGGTCTTCCGGATTTCCAGCACTGCTAAAGTCGTGGATCTATGTGGATCCTCTACCTTTGCCACTGCCCAAGTGAATCCCAAAGCGATCCACAAACGGTGATGGGTTTCACCACTGCTAATCGCCCAAGCTGTTGTCGCGGAAGAGGTGAACCGCAGCGTCGAGGGCCATGTGAAGGACCAATGAGTTGGCGCTCAAACGTGGCTGAATTTCAGTGAGAACTCGTAGATTTCCTGGCCTTGCTGAAACTTTTTGGGGCACTAAAGTTGGCTCCACCGTGTTGAAAGTGAAGTAGACAAGACGGGAGCTGATTGGTGGTAGACCAAAAGCATATCTGGAACGATCGAATGGATGGCTTGAACCAGCACCAGCAATGGCTCACTGATGCGAAACCAATGAACTGGGCGCCCAGATCGCAAGTTTTCCTTCAGGAGATCCGTGAGACTTCCAAGTTGATTGCGGCCGACGTGGCTTCGAACGTCAAGGACCTGTAGAAGGCAAGGCAACATCGATGAAATTCATGATGAAGGTGGTGACACAGCTCATCCCGTAAGATCACCTAGGTAGGGGACATCTCCTGTTTTTGGGACACCATGGCTATCTCATAAGAGAGTTGCTCTAGATCAATGGGCTCCAAGTCACCCAAACAAGTATCACCAGCCGCAGATACCGAGGGGACTACAGCTAGTCAATAGATATCAAAAGATGTTACTTTTGAGATAACTATCAAGACATCAAGGGGGTGGTTCGAAGATACTGCTCGTTCTGTTCATAGTTTTAAAAAGAGATGTGAAAACCAGGCTTACGGCTTGGGTGGTGCAGCGCAAGAAGTGGTAATCTGATGCGGGGAAACCTTTTTGAAGTCCTGAACCCACAATGGACGGCGAAGTGGGAATGTTTATGGTGAACATCCACCAAACATCCCCAAATCACCAAACTAGTCGAACCATTGGGATGTGAACTGCTACCCCTCTTTTGGATGATTGGTTTCGAAGAGGAAACCTTGCTGGAGAACTTTGGTGAATTTAGCCCCCACGTCCAAGGTTCCTATTGCTTTGGTTGTTGGTTGGGTTTGTTGGAAGCCACTTCTAGTACACATCCACCACTCAGGGCTTATTTACATCTATTTACCATCAGTACCTACAGCCATCATTATCATTGCTACTGTCATATTTGCTTTTAGCCATTCTTACCATGCATTGAAATAATGATTCAGCATGAGTGTCAAGATTCGAGTCATTATTACTTTGTGCAGATTGAACACGTCAAGTCAAAGGACAAGTGACAACACAAACCACTTGAATGGAGATATGCTTTTTCTGGACATGTCTAGAAGCTTTTGAGTTTGCAGACATGTTTTTTCTTTGCAGACAGGTTTTTTCTTTGCATGATAAATGATGCCATACTTCAACCAGCCTGCTGGCGCCACCAGATCCCTTGCAGTAGTCAAGCAGCATCCCCCATTTGTAATTGATGGGCTCCTGTTGCTACCGACACAACAGCAGGGGCAGCTTATGCACGGCTTACGCGCGGCTTGCGCACAGCTTACGCGCATTCTGAAGATGAAGTAGGTTGTCGCGCCAGTGTTTTGTTATCGCCTTGCAACATGAGAGACCTTATGAGCGCAGCTCAGATGTTCCGGTCTAAGAGGATGTGGTCAATGAATAGTTTTAGCTCGTTGAATCTTGGCGGTCCCCAATTTTAAGAAACCCCCACTTTTTGTAGTCTTCCAAGTATTGCTGTTGATGATTTACGGATGGTAGCTTTATGGTTATTGATGGAGACAGCGATAACCATGTATTTTGGTGATTGGTGGATATTTACTATGGTCAGACTATGGTTATCTGTAGTTGATGACCATCAAACACAACCACCATCATCATGCGATGATCACGATCATCGTCAGCGTAATCACAATCATATGAAGTGAGAATCTCAGTGTAGCTAGTGCAGTTTTGGAGTTTTTTTTTAGTGCTCGGCGCATATGCTTTGCTACTTGGATTCAGAAAGTGGCAGGCTGTCCTTCAAAGGTTGAGGTCGTCACGGCTATCAGGACAGTCTTGACTTGTGGTGATCACCTGCCTTGTGATCGGAGGTCATTGGTTTTGACTTGAACTACACCTGGGTGCCACCTGCCCTCACACGGGCCCGGACACTTGTCGTCACTCGGCGCGCCAAGCCATGGGCTTTGCGAGGCGCAAGTGCACCTCCATGGGTCTCAAGTCAGGCATAGGGGACCCCCCAGTTGTCATCCTTTAGAAACCATTGGGATCCGCAAACCATTCGTAGCTTGGGAGTTCCCTATTTGGAGAGATCCCCACGAATCAAACTGTATCCTCTCAGCTTGCTGGTGATCAACCAACAGAGTTGTGGCACGTCCGCTGCTTCTATAGCCTTATCTTATATGGACCAATCAAAGCCACCAAGCAGTTGCAGTTCTTCCTTGGAAATTGTTGGTACTTGTGCAAGTACTTGTATGTACTTCTATGTACTTGTATCCTTACACTTCTAATGCTTACTAAATATATTCAACCAACTAGTAGTCTGATCTTCTCCTACGAAACTCTTCTTCTTCCAAAACCTAAAGTTGGTACCTCTATGGTTCTCAATGCTTAGCGCACCCCATTCACCAAGCCATTCACCGAGACAAAAAGCTGAAGCAGCGCGCGGACCACGCCCTTCAGCTCTTCGCCGAGCGAATTCGAAGATCCAAAGCCTCCAAGTGGTGCGCTGGGGACCAACTATCTGAGGTTATTCATAGGGGTTATGGCCATTAATAGTGGTTAATAATAGGGGATGATGACCATCACTTGATCAATGACTATGACTAGTCTATGACTAGTGACTTTGGTTAATGACCATGATTGAGAACAACCATGATTAATGACTCTGTTTAATGACGGTCGATGCCTATGATGGATGGCTATGACTGTGGTCAACCACTACCATTTGTCCCAGCGATCTCGACAGTTGGATAGTGAACAGCGATTACGGCCACGGTACCTGGTAGCCCAGCTGTCGTGGTTTCCCCACTGGGTCTCTGCATGACCAGGGTAGCAAAGGGATTTTTTTTTTGATGGTTGAAGATAGTGGTTGGTGAGTGATCGCTGATGGTTTGGGCCGCGCCAGGTGTTCTCCCACCCTTCGGACGATGGAATGAATCCATACCGCTGCAGCTCCTTGGCTGAAAGGAGCTCCCTGCCTCGTTGTTGGGAACCAGCGTGACGGTGATGGTGGACCATGACTCCATCATTCCTATGATGGTTGAATGATGGCGATGTGCCTTGAGAACCAGATGTTAGAAACATCATTGTAACATGACGGCTATGTTCCAACAGAAGCTATGTTCCTCATATCCCTTGAGAACGTTGATTGCTGAAACAACGCACAAATCATGATACAATCACCAGTTGTGGACGTGGCTGCTGGGATTGATCACGCAAATGCCATGATGTGGGTTTGTCCATGGTGGTACCTACAATCACCATCCAATAATAACCACTATCAATAGGGAAACCACCAGTGACTCGGGGTTACACCAGTTTGTTGCGTTTTATTAATTTTGTCATGTGCGATTTGGTTCTTGCAGACCATCAAGAGTGATTAGAAACATTAGATGCACATTAGATTGACCGAAGACTCTTCTCGGAGTTCAGTGAGGCACACTTTTCCAGTCTGCTAGCAGATTTCACGAGCTTTGCTGAATTTGAACAACTTTCAAGGAGACCCAAATGCATCCAAATATGATCCATTGGCCCAAACGTTCCCTCCACCTCCGCGACTAACAGCTCCCAGAACTAAAAACACCTTCACCTATCTGTACTAACACCTCCAGTGGTGATGAACTCAGACGTTTTGGGGGCCTCCAGGTGGCCATTTTGTGGCGCACGCATTCCTGGCAGCTCCAACCGGAGGACCGGAGACCTTGATGAAGTCCTTGGAGCTCAACGCCCCGCGTGCCGCGGCAGATCGATTCAGTCGTGCTCTTCGACTCCAAGAAATGTCATGGAAATGTCATTGGAATGTCTGAAGGTGTTGTGACTCTGATGGATGATGAATTGGGATGCAACAAAGTTAGAATCACAATGGTCGTGCGCAGCGCTACAAATAGAAGAGAGAGAGATGACAGTCATCGCCAGATGACATGTGGTGATTCTAAAGCGCATGTATCCTAAAGACAAGGTGATTCTGGTGATGGGTATCCATCATGACTTGAAACACGATAAATCCAAGCATGGCATTCAACGACAGACAGTTTATCGCGATGCCAGGCTACCGGAAACACAACTTGACAGGTTCATCTGGAAAACAGTACCAGGTGGTT
>Ga0126342_10019215_pt1:0-10000 | contig 11632 bp, 14 predicted proteins | sample Cyp1metagenome_FD_92528 | JGI IMG/M metagenome (GOLD analysis project Ga0126342, IMG submission 92528) | Coral microbial communities from Lord Howe Island, Old Settlement Bay, Australia - Cyphastrea 1 metagenome | ecosystem: Host-associated > Invertebrates > Cnidaria > Coral ... | reverse complement strand
GTTCGACTTGGCTGTTGTGCCGTCCGAGGAAACCAACCGCGGCGGCTTCCCAAAGCCTCCGCACCGGAACCGTGCATTTCTTGGACTTCTGACTCATCTAGCTCCCCAAAAGGCAGGAGTGAGACCGCAGCAGCTCTCTACAGTAAGGCTCTGAGCTAGGGCTATGAGACGGACCCCAATGTGCACCCAGCCTTCATGCCAACACTCACAAGGGAAAGTTAACGACCATGGCAGTGAATGGTTCTCTCTGTTTGGCACGCAGCGGTGATCCAAGGATGAATATAATGCAAGACGCCTCATGCCGTGGGATGGTGCAACTGAAAAGGTCTGACACGGGTGATCAAAAACGAACATATCATTTCAATGAACGGTCTTTGGAGGTGCAATCATGCAGTAATTAAATGTAATTAACCTGGAGGCAGCAAGTAATTGCAACTATACTGGCAGTTTGCAGTTGAGTATTTTTAATCATGATTCATAATTTTTCTGCATTGATTCCCTGACAAAAGTATACAAAAGTTACAAAGAGAGCAGCAAGCAGGAAGATCCTCTGCCCCGGGCAATGCATATCAAATTCTGCAGAGGCACTGTGAGACACAAGCAGCAGTGTACATACAGGAGTCTTCTTGTGCCAGTCCTTGACTAGGCTGGGCAAAGTGACATGGTATGAGAGAAATCCGGAACATCATGGAGTTGCTGTTGTTCTACATGTAGGGTGATGTGGCGAACAAACACCTCAGAGCTGAACTCACAACCTAATAATTATATTATATCCTTATTTGCATTATGCCAGGGCTCTTACCGCAGCCTTTCGCAGCTGCGCGGACACTTCCGCTCCATGGCTGGTGAGGACAAGACGTGGAACCTGCCGTGCCAAAGCAAAATTCATTGCATCATCATGTTGCACCACGTTTTATTCTATTCCTCCTGGCTTGGAAAGAGGTCACGATACCAGCACAGACCCAGGCACTGACAGCCAAAATAAACTTCAATTTAACTGTGCTCATTCGACCAAATTAAGCGAATATATAAACCACCGATTGCCCCACAAGCCTTGGGATGGGCCAAAAACTGTCTGCCTAGCTCTGCAAAGTCCGGGCCCCAATCTCCTCCAATCGCACCGACATCCATGGCCACAGGCGGCTCCGCACCATTCAGCAACACCATGGCCACTGGGCATGAGATCCACCTTTGCTGAAGTGGTGCACAGTCATCCCGCAAATCCCAAAGAAATGGAGTGGTAAATGCACAATCTCTCTCTCTCTGTTTTTGCGGGCAGCTTCATGTCCTGCCGCGCCACGACACTGCCAACAACAGCTGAGTGATTCCTTTGGATGCGGCCAGCACCACTTGATACCTTGAGAGTTGCACGCGACATGTGGAATTGCTAAGGGCTCGGCTTTGTGGAACAGCCAGTAAGATCAAAATCGCTGAAAACTTCACCCGTGCTCCCCCCATGCTTGTCTCAAAAGAAGATGCTTGGAATTTGGAATCCCAAATCATCAAGCCATCAATCAACCCCAAATCGAGATTGTAAAGAGTCACATGTGAATGCCCTGGTAAAGCTGTGCAGAAGGCTGGGATTTAAGTCTCTGAACCGATTCATACTTGGGATGTTTGTGCCTGGCGGGGTGGTCATGAACATCCAGAAGATATTCTTCTCTGAAGAGAGCTGTCTGTCCAGGGCTCGTCGCTTCAAGATTATCTTGACAATAATCCTCTATCGGGACTTCTTGGTGTCAAGTCCAAGCAGCCTAATTAATCTAATTATGTATTTCCTATTAGGCCCGGCAACGCGTGTTTTGTGTCTCAACTCGGTACATGCATAATTGAATGATATCAAATGTCATGTCATGATGAAACGCATGAAGTTGATATATATATATATACAGATATGCAGTATATTCATTTATATAATGTGCAAATAGAAAAGGACATGCTTTTGTACAACATGTATCGGAATACAATACACCCGCATTATCCTGTATTGCCTAAGGCCCTAAGAGGTGTAATGATCGATATGCAGAGGTTGACTCCAAATCCTATGAAGTGTGAAGACATAGTTTGCTCTGACTCGTCTTAAAGTTTTTTATTGTCAACTATTGCAATCTGAATTACACCTCTCCCATGGGATCCCATGGGCAACTCGCGCCTTTTTTCCTCTTTCCTTTTCACGCTGATTTTCACGACCTCTCAGCTTGGGCCAGAGTGCGCTTTAGCACGTACCAATACGCTGAGGTGTCCTCAACTTGTTCTCGAAAGGCCAACTTCCACATGGGTGTCTCTCTGTCTTTCTCTACCTCAGGGCTCTTTGACAAGCCATGACTACAAACAAACAATATCAAACTGGAAACGCTTCAAATTGACAACCCTCACAGAAGATCAACAACCTATAACCATATTCCCTGAATGAATGATCGTCAATCCCACTCAATCTCTGAGGGGCAGCCTGAACTTGCCAGGGTCATCATAAGAAAAGGGCCAGCAATGCAACCCCACCTCCTCCATCAGTTCCGCCGTGGTTGGTGCCAACATCAGTTCAAAAAGCCGATCACCTCGGGATAAAGCCTCTGGGCCGGAATAGAAACCTGGAATTTGTCGCAAAAAGTTTTGGAACGGAAGAGACCACGAGTGAGTTCTTACTACATGTATCTTAGTCTTGGACTCCAGCTTGTGAAACCCTTGCCGGGAAAATGAGTGAAAATGAGTTGAAAGAGAAAGCTTAGAAATCGAATAAAACATAATAAAACCAACAAAGGGCCAGAAACGCATTGGCCCCTTCTTGCCATGCTCACAGCTTATCTTTGGCACTTTGGCCCAAATACTCTGAGCTCTCGGATCGCCGTCAGCGTCAGGTCCAACCAATTTCCTGAAGAGCTTGTTGACCCACAGGTATTCCAAATCAGGTCGCTCGTGGTAGCTTTTGGACCAATGTGACTTGGTGCGCTCAAGCCAGGCAGAAACGATAGGATGCCCAGGGCAAGAAACAATGAAACCTGATGATGCCAGCTGAGTGGTGCAAAAGCTGTAGTTGGTGAATCGGCCAAAACATCAACATCCCCCAACATCCTGTCAAATCTGTCAAGGAGAAAGCAATCGAAAGCCGCGGCCTCATCAACGTAATTATATAGACCGAAATAATTCACCCAGCCCAGGCACTGCTGATGATGTGGGGCACCCCTTTGTGCTCTGGACTTTGCAAGTCGGGAAAGAAGGCAAAGAACCCTTCACAGGCCGCTGAAGGCAACCATGCATCCAGCGGTCGCCGGCATAGGTTTGTCGCATCAACCCATACGCCTCCGTACTTTTTCAACAAATACAGCCTAAGAATGTCAGATTCAGCAGCCGGCGGAATGAGGCCGTCGCCAAAAGCCTCGGGAATGAAGAGTCTGCAATTGAGACATGAGACCAATTTGCACGCAGACCTAAACCATACGAAAAAACAATGAAGTAAATACCCATAAGACGTCAAAGAAAATAATAGGACTGCCTTTGCAAATCTGAGGCTGCCTTTCGTTCCTCACTGGTCAAGCCAAACTTGTCTCCCAGGTTCAAATTTTGCCTCAGGTGGTAGTACTCCTCCAAAAAATCACCCAAAAGTTTGGGAAAGTCTTCTCTGCCTTAGCACCCATGGGCAAGTTGGAAGAATAGACATGGTTTCATATGGCTTCGTGTTGCTTCTCTCAATTTCATTCTTGGAAACTCATCCCGCATACCAGAAGTATCCAACAGTTGCAAAGCATTGCAAAGCAATATAAAAAGATTAAACAAGTACAAGACTACGGCTTGAATTCGCACTGGCTACAAATGGTCCGAATCTCCCAGCCGGGATTGTAGACACGCCAGGTCTTCAGCATGTCCAGGCAAAGACCTGGAGCTTTGCCCCAACCTTGGAACCAAAGCATCCAAATGATACGAGGAACAGCTGCATAGGTATAACTGGTCTGTGGCGGCTGTGGCGATGCATGGCTGTCATTCCCATCCATTTGATCTTCGTGGATCTTCCACAAATATGACTGAGCCAAGAAGACCGCGCAAACAGAGAGTGAATAATTAGAGACAATATCCTAGAAGTCCGAAACAAAGACAACGTATTGCTTACACGGCGTACACTTTCTCTTGCACTTTCGCGTGCCAGGGTTTTTAAAGCGGGCAGAATGAAGAAGTTAATATACAATAATATATACATGAAACCTTGGGAAATGGAATGGGCTTTATCAGGTTTAGGAGCTCTCATTATGTATCCTTACAGCCGGAAGTAGAGCCGTCCCTCCTTGCAAATGCTGTGTGAAAGGAGTCATCCTTCTGTGGCCCCCTGCGCGGGTTTTAGCCACAAAAATTCACCTTTCTAAACACTGAAGAAGCACGAAACCAAATCAAGCATAGAGGCACAATCAACACCTGTGTGGCCCCAGCTTGGGCATCAGTCAACCAGCACCAACCTAATTAAACTACTAATTAAATTATACTCAAGGGCCATTTCAGGAACTTAAATTGGAGGTACCTACCGTATATAAGGCCTATATAAGGCCCATGTAAGGGAATATCCCCCCAAAATATGGCCTTATATAGTACAGTACCTCCATTTTAGGATCCTGAAATTCCCATTGATATACTAATTAAACTTGTTGCTGCCTGAACCTCCAACAGCTATCTCTTCTCTTGAATCCTCGAGACAAGTAGCACTCCTGCTGTCAAATGTTTTGGCCAGGTTGCCTGCTGCTATTTACCAGATTTGCGATTGAAGAAGCGTAGCTGTGGCTACCGCCGATCAAGCGTAAGCTAGCTGCTTCAGCAGACATAGCTCCACTGACCTCTTCAGGGTGAAGTTTGTCTCAAAGTCCCATAGTCAATGAGTGCCGAAATTTTGTTTGGTCTCGTCTTTCTGCATGTACTGATTTATCTGCATAAATTATGCCAATGCGTCATGTACATACTGTCCAAGAATAGTCCCATTTTGAACGCCCTCACGGGCCTCCTCTGCTTGGGAGGCCGCCTCACGCACTGCACGCTTGTCAGCCTTGCAGTGGCAGGTGTGCCAACTGCTGCATCATGCTCCCCCCTCACAGCACATAGGTCACCAAGGATGTTTCCCTAGCATGTGCCTCTGTCACTGGATGCTGCAACATGTCAACCTGAAGTTTGGGATCTGTCAGCAGAACCCCATAGATGAAGCCAGCATTTCCAAGGTAACCCTCCGGACCTCGGTAGGCATGAGAGTCAGGGGTTCAATGGTTTCCAGCTGCGCTCGCAGTGCAGTATGTACGCTGAGGACCGCTAGTTGGACTGCTTAGGTCTATCTTTTCTGTGGCTGGGGTGTAGACAACAACCCTCTTGAACTCGTCCACCCCAAAAGCGTTCTATCCATGTTGCCCACTTCTACAAACACCGCTACCAGCCACTGAAGCGATTCAGGAAACCTTACCATGACGTCCAACTGCTTGACTCCTAGGACTCCTAGCATGTGATTTGCAGCTTAAAACAACCTTTACTTGGGCATCATTCAGCCATTACGGTCGGCCCGCACCTTCCCAAAGATACCGGAACTCCTCACCCATGAAACCAGGAAAGCCTGGATCCAGCACTCGCTTACGCCGTACCTGGCAAGCAAGCGGAATGATGGCACGGTGAGTCCAAGCCTGTTATATTTACAGCGGGCACATTCTACCCCTCTTACTTACCATTTCTTACACAAGAAGGTAAAGACATCAAGGGTTGCAGCAAGCTGCCCAGCCAAACATTCTCATCCGAATATGCCCAAAGCCACTGGCGTCGTGAAAACACCAATTTCACCCCTGCTGCCTCTGGTGAGATCTCCACCACACCACCAGAGCCATCCGTCAGAAGCTTCCCGTGTTGTAAAGGCACCTCACAATTCCAGGGCACACAGCGGCCTCACAAGAATATCGACTGAAGCATTGCTTTTATTCGTAGCGATTCCTGATCCATATTCCCAGGAAGGAAGCTCCTAGCACCAGCTGCAACAGCTGCAACTTCAGCAATGGAGATATGTATTGAGGTCCACTAAGGAGCCCACGTAATTCTGATAAAACTCTGTCCAGTACAATTCACGAAGGACATGCAACAGGAAACACACGAATAATGTATCTGAATAGTCTGAATAGTATGATATTCCTTGATATGCTATGGCTGTCTGACTACTATATTATGCGCATCAAACAAATCTATAACTTTGAATACTGGAATTGAGCTACATTGAGCTACCATAAGATGATATATATTCTCCCGGAGGGTTCCCCAAACAAACATCTCAATCACCTTTTGCAGGGAATTTTCGCTGACACGACGACCAATGACAGAACCTTGTTGTTTGGCTCGGCGCCTCGAGGCCCAAGCCTGCGTTCATGCCTAAGCCTGCACCAATCACCAGGACACGGAGCTCGTCAGCGCGCCATCGGCATGCCATGGCATTCCAAAGAAACAAAACGGTGTCAACACAGTCATTGGATGTCATTGGTGACCCTCTCAATCAACATGTATGAATGGCCTCTCATGATGTTGCATGATGTTGCCATGCGCATGAATGCAACAGTTTAAAACATGACACTGGAACATGTAGAAATACGCCTGTATACAGCCAATTTTCCACAGGATCTATAGGGTAACCATGCTCGCATAGTGCTTGTTTTTTTGGTTGCTGCCTCTCTTCTGAGTGGCCAGACCGACTCTGCTGTGCAATGAAGCTGCTGCATGGGATGTGAAGTCAGGACGCAAGCAGCAACACAATTTTCATTCCCTACAGCAGTACTTCTTATATCTTGAAAATGTCGTTCATACGGAGAGCCGATCATATTTGCATATATTACATATAACATCATATATAACCTATATATAATATATGTTTAGATACTATATGCGGTCATAGTGCCCACCAAAGCTGCAAGAGCCTGTCCTTGCGTGTCTCTCTCTTGCATCCCTCCATCCACCTCATGGTGTCACAAGGTCGCGGAAGTGATTTGTGAAAGCGTAGCTAGGGAAAGGAAAACACTTACAGTAGCTGCTTGACCTTCCCAGATTCAGGACCCACTCAAGAGCTGCAATCCTATGTTCAAGTGACGTGTCACCCTATCAAATCCAAACCGGATATCTTATATATTATCAGTGGATCACCTCCAATCAAAGCAATTCGCCGCAAAGTTCACATGTTTTTTCTTATTCCAGCAGGGCGGGGATAGTTGGCTGCGGTTGTGTCCATTACTCTGCCTGGAAATATGGGTGCACAAGCACTGTTTATGGTCATGTTCATTTTCTGCTTTCCTTGCCGCTGCATTTTAAAGTCTCGGTGTTCAGATTGTCGGGGTCGGAGTGCCTTCACTTCTGTCATTCCTATGTGCCCTACCTTCTGCAACTGGCTTACGTGCCAAGGTCTGGTTTTGGGAGAATCCAATAGAAAGGTCTCCATGGCTGCCCATTTTGAATCTTGAAAAAACATGAAAAACGTCCTACATCTCAGTGTCCCTAAACGACACTCTTCCACGTGACAAATGCTGAATCCAATTCTAATATTTCTAATGCACCCACAGTATGGATGCAATATGCAGCATGTCAGCACTTCAGTTGCATGCCAATTTCATTTAAGACATCGAGACTGTCATACTCGAGCCACAATCATGCCTGCTAGTTTGCCCGTGTTGACGTGCTATGCTAGCTGCTAGGTGTAACGTCTTTACCTCTTCCAAGCTTTCGTGAGAACTGTTCAGTGCTTTTGGTCCGGCTCGGTATTCAAGCCGCCCTGAAGCCGATCCCTTTAAATGCTGGGATCGGAACTTCACTAAAAACCAAGCCAAAGCATGCTAAATCAAGGTGGCTTGTCACGGCCTCGCAGGTAAATTCGCTGCTGACCCTGGCTGGTGGGTTTCTTTTGCCGTTGCATCTGCTTGGGTCTGTCAGGAGTTTGGCGAATCTTCGGTGAATGTCTGGCAGCTGTCTCAAATCCCTTGAAAGACCTGGGATCAGCTCTAGGATGTTTCATGGGTACTGGAAGGAATGGTTTGGGACGCCAAAAGCGCATTTCCACACTTCCAAAATTACGTTCAGAGACGACTGAATGCCAATAGATGACGGGATGCGTTTTGCGGGACAATGGGCAATGTCTCCGTCTGAGGAAGAATGGGCAACATCTCTGTCTAAGGTATTCTGGGGCCCTGATCTACATAAATAATTATTATACCAGTAGTGCCGCACAAGGCGGTGGCGGAAGTTTCAAAAATAGGAAACCTATAGTAGGAGAGATTGGTTGTTGTGAATCACGGATGGCAGAGCGAATCCACTGGTGGACTGAAAGGTGGTTGGAGCTGTGTTTTTGGAGTGGCTGCAATGGTTGCAGTGGTCACCTGGTCGGTCACCTCACCCACAACTGCTGGATGTAGTGTGATGTAGTGCAGCTGTAGTTGTAGTTGTAGTATAGTGGAGTTGTAGTTGTGGTGAAGTGTAATTTGTGTAGTGTAGTTGCAGTTGCATGTGTGGTGGTGTAATGAGTGTAGTGTAGTGTGATGGTAACGTAATGTCATGTAATGTAATGCAATGTGGAGTAGGGTAGTGTAGTGTAATGTAATTGAGTGAAGTGTGGTGTGGTGTGGTGTAGTGTGGTGTAGCGTAGCATAGCGTAGCATAGCGTAGTGTAGTGTAGTGTGGTGTAATGCAATTAGTGTAGTCTAGTTGTAGTTGTAGTTGTAGTTGTGGCTGTAGCTGTAGTTGTAGTTGTAGTGTAGTGTTATGTAACGTATTGTAGTTGTATTTGTATTTGTATTTGTAGTTAGTGTAGTGTCGTGTCGTGTCGTGTCGTGTAGTGTCGCGTGGTGTAGTGTAGTGTAGTGTAGCGTAGCGTAGTGTAGTGTAGTGTAATTGAGTGTAGTGTAGTGTAGTGGAGTGTAGTGTGGTGAGGTGTAGTGTAATGTAGTGGAGTGGGGTGTAGTGTAGTGTAGTGCATAGCGCAGTGAAGTGTAATGTAATTAGTGTAGTGTAGTGTAGTCTTATGTAGTTGTAAGTTGTAGTTAGTGTGATGTAGTGTAATGTAGTGTAGCGTAGTGTAATGTCATGAGTGTAGTGTAATGTAATGTAGTGTAACTGCAGTTGCAGTTGCAGTTGTAGGTGTAGGCAGTGTCATTCAGTGTAGTGTAGTGTAGTGAAGTGTAGTGTAGTGTAATTAGTGTAGTGTAGTGTAGCGTAGTGTAAATGTAGTATTGTTGTAGTTGTAGTGGTAGTGGTAGTGGTAGTTGTAGTTGTAAGTTGTAGTTGTAGTTAGTGTAATCTTGCTCATAACTAGTTGTATTTTTGTATGTTTTATTTTTTTGGGCCAGAGATATTTTTGCATGTTATTTTGAGGCTAAGCTATTTGAGAATCTCGTTTGCTTCGACAATGACTGATTTGGAATACCCTTTGCAACCCTAACTTGTGACATCTAAGACATGTCCGGAACATGTTGATTGTTTCCCTTGCCCTTTCCTTTTCAATATTCATACGCATACGTATTCGTACATTTTTTCCCCTTTCCATTGGCTCTTTAATTTTTTCTCGTCGAGGCAGCTGAAGAGGTATTTGAAATTATTGCTGGTTTATTTGTTTATTTCTATCTCTCGTTTGCAATTTGTGTCAGTAGCTGTCAAACACGACAGCAGCCTCGGTTCTAGCCAAAGCGGATTGACAACAAGCGTCTGGGCAAACAATGAAATCACAAAGCTCATTCACATGCAAAAAAAAGCTTCCAAAAAGCATCAAAGGACAAAAGCGGGCTCTGGAGCAGTCAGACATTGGCTTCAGGAGGGCGGTGGCTGTTCGGCTGCTTCGGCTCAGCATGTCCACGCAGCGAGGAGGGCTGTTTCGGCCCTGCGTCAGACTTGGCTCCTGCTTGCGAAATATTTTCAAATTTTGACCTCAAGTGAGGCTGCTTCGGCCTTAGCGGTAGCTGTTTCAGCCAAGCCCTTGCAGCATCAGGCAAGCTGCTTCCGGCTGTCAAAGCTGCTTTGGCTTGTTTTGACG
>Ga0126342_10019214_pt1 | contig 11633 bp, 13 predicted proteins | sample Cyp1metagenome_FD_92528 | JGI IMG/M metagenome (GOLD analysis project Ga0126342, IMG submission 92528) | Coral microbial communities from Lord Howe Island, Old Settlement Bay, Australia - Cyphastrea 1 metagenome | ecosystem: Host-associated > Invertebrates > Cnidaria > Coral ... | reverse complement strand
GTTACGCTAAGTTATGCTAAGTTGACTTATATCTTGGCTAAGTTATGCTAAGTTATGCTAAGTTGACCTATAATTTGGCTAAGTTTTGCCAAGTTATGCTAAGTTATGCTAAGTTGACTTATAACTTGGCTAAGTTATGCTAAGTTATGTTGACTTATAACTTGGCTAAATTATGCTAAGTTGACTTATAACTTGGCAAAGTTATGCTAAGTTGGCTTATATCTTGGCAAAGTTATGCTAAGTTGACTTATATCTGGGCTAAGTTATGCTAAGTTATGCTAAGTTATGCTAAGTTATGCTAAGTTATGCTAAGTTGACTTATAATTTGGCTAAGTTATGCTAAGTTATGCTAAGCTATGCTAAGTTGACTTATATCTTGGCTAAGTTATGCTGAGTTGACTTATATCTTGGCTAAGTTATGCTAAGTTATGCTCAGTTGACTTATAACTTGGCTAAGTTATGCTAAGTTATGCTGAGTTATGCTAAGTTATGCTAAGTTGACTTATAACTTGGCTAAGTTATGCTAAGTTATGCTGAGTTGACTTATAATTTGGCTGAGTTATGCTAAGTGATGCTAAGTTGACTTATAACTTGGCTAAGTTATGCTAAGTTATGCTAAGTTGACTTATAACTTGGCTAAGTTGTGCTAAATTATGCTAAGTTGACTTATAACTTGGCTAAATTATGCTAAGTTTTGCTGAGTTGACTTATAACTTGGCTGAGTTATGCTAAGTTATGCTAAGTTGACTTATAACTTGGCTAAGTTATGCTAAGTTATGCTAAGTTGACTTATAGCTTGGCTAAGTTATGCTAAGTTGACTTAAATCTTGGTTAAATTATGCTAATTTGACTTATATCTGGGCTAAGTTATGCTAAGTTATGCTAAGTTGACTTATGTCTTGGCTAAGTTATGCTAAGTTACGCTAAGTTATGCTAAGTTGACTTATATCTTGGCTAAGTTATGCTAAGTTATGCTAAGTTGACCTATAATTTGGCTAAGTTTTGCTAAGTTATGCTAAGTTATGCTAAGTTGACTTATTTCTTGGGTAAGTTATGCTAAGTTATTCTAAGTTATGCTCAGTTGACTTATAACTTGGCTAAGTTATGCTAAGTTGTGCTAAATTGACTTATAGCTTGGCCAACATCTGGCTTCATGGGAGAATTTTACCATAGTTGATGGGTTGATAGTTGGGATTATGGGGTATACAACTATGGTTAATTCCGTGCAACTAGAGCAACACACAGAACTGGGAGGGGGCCTCACCTTGCAATCTGAAACCAAGCATTGGGGCTTTAAAGGCTTTGAACTTGGAACATCAAAATCCTGAGACATCAACCAGCAAAATGTAGCCGGTGGAATCCGAACCAGCAGTCAAAAGATGTGAGCCCCCTGAAGTGGGTATCCATATAATGGATATAATGGAGATTTAACCAACCATAATGGCCATAAACCATCAAACATGGGAATATAAACCAGCAATATTGGGCGTGTAATCAGCAATCAAGGGAATGGGGTACCTTTTCTTTTTCCAGTCAAACACATGTGCGCACAATTTCTTAATTTACCATTGTTTAGTGTTGCTGAATATTTTCTGACTGTGTCTTTGCTTTTGTTTTTCCCCCCCCATTGGTTCACATGATCACCCACCAGATTCATATGGTTCATCTACCATTTGGGGAATCTACTGAGAACGGTTTTTCGTTTTTCATGGCCCACAAAAACACAAATCTCTAAGGAGAAGAAGAAGAGTCAGAGCCAGGAACGCCACTTGGTATCAAATCCGACCGTGGGCTGGCCTGAGAAGTTTGACGATCTTTTATCTAGATTGAAATAGGATGATAACCCGCAATTTCCCATCGGTTTTACACAGAGAAACAACGAGTTGCCTGTGGCCAAACAAAAGCCTCGGGTAGTCTGATGCCTTCTTGTTGCCATTTGTACTTTATCTTGGTGGCATGTTTTCTGGGGTGAGAAAATTGAAACGTATCTTCCCAGGCTCACAACAGTGATTTTCCTTTGACGCCACGTTGACGGGTCATGGGTTCGTGGCAGTTCATGGTGCACTGGTTGGGCTCGGTTCCGAGCTGTTGAACTGTTGCAGCTGGCATTGCAACCAACATATCTGTTGGAGTTTGTTGGTTGTTCCTCCATCGCTTTTCGTCATCATTGGATACACAATTATACCAGCAAAGACCCCAGATAGCAAAAGGTATTCGTGGGCAGCACTCAAACGCTTTTGCGGGATCACTGTCACAAAGCGCGGTGCACACCTGCCGCAGCGCTCCAAAGCGCAAACAACACTCTGACAGCAGCACCTCACAGCACCTTGCAGCAGCACCCTGCAGCGGCACCAGCGAGCAAGATCCAAAGCGCACACGGAACTGTGACAGCAGTACGTTGCAGCGGCACCCGGCAGCGGCACCCTGCAGCGGCACCCTGCAGCGGCACCAGCAACCAAGCCCCAAAATGCGAACACACAACTCTTTTTATACTTTGAGTAAGACGCCCCTGGTGCAGAGTTTGTTCCATAACCATATGTAGTTACATGCGCACGCATACACATATAATTTTATAATTACACATAAATCACCATATAATTTAATGAATCAATTTGTAAATAAAAACGCACACAAATACACCAAGATAAATAACGCAATGAAAACATAACTAGATAGATAGGTATAAATAGATAAATAGATAAATAAATAAGAAAAAACAATCAAGTAAATACACACATACACATACATATTCATATACTATATATGCATGCACATATCTATACAGGTTGTTTGCTCCAGACCGCCCTGTGGCCAAGGACCACCCACCACCCCCAAGAAACGCTCCTCAGCAGCCATGGCAGCCGCGGCAGCCACCGCAGTGTCGCCGGTGTCCTCTATGCCAGCGCCCAAAAAGCCCTTGAGGAAACCTATGAAGCAAAAGGAGCTGGCGGCATTTCATGGTTCAAAACTGGAGAAAATATGGGTAGATCATGATATGATTATGTTTATGGATGGGTTAACATTTTTCAAAATTCATAAAACTTGGCGGCCATTTCTGGTTGGTAAGAGCATAGGTGGTTGTCCAAATATGGCGGCGTTTACCCACAATTTAGAACAATTTAAATCTAAGAGAATATGAGGATTGAAACCATGACCTGATTTTCAATCAAACCCATCTGCAGATGCGTCAAAATACAGGAATATATATATATATATATCACCACAACTTGGGACCAAATTTATGATTTCCGTTGAAACAAAGGATGGTAGATCCCAGTTCCTACTTGCGCCAAGTGACGGGACCATTTTCTCTATCTGGAAATCTGAGTTTGGCATTGAATGGAAATTCTGCAAGAAATACCTAAAAAAACTAACTTGTGTCCTTCATCGGATTGTTTTGTGAAAAAAAATGCATATTTAATGGTAAAAACCATGGTTTCCTGTAGACTTTCCCTTAAACCAATCCAATGAGTCCTGTTTAAGACACCCAAGTTCCGCCCAAGGGGGTTTTCCTCGCTCCCAGGAGCCCATCACCAAGCGAATGAAGCTGACCACAGTGAAGCGGGAGGAAGACAACTACGAGATTTCCGACATGGATCCTGGGTCGAAAGCGTAGGGTTCTCGGGTTTTCTCCGGAAGATGTCAGATGTTTTCTCGGAAGATCTACGGTATCTTTCTACAGTATCTGTTAGATTTTTTTAAAAAGAAAGATACTGTGCACGTACAGATCACGATTTTTTCTGTCAAAAAAATGCAAACTTGGGGTATGTGGCCAAATCCTGGACACACCAACAGTTTGAGGTTCCAAAACTTGGCCAGTCTCCATTGGTCCCCCCAAAAAACATCACACGGATAAATTTCGGACCTCGCCTCAAAAGATAGTTGCCAGAGACAATTGACCGTTTCTTCAATTGCAGAGTTATGCCGGTTGTGATTTCGAATGGAACTTTTCAGTACGCCTGGTCTGGGGTGGCGAGCTGACCTAGTAACATATTCCAAATCCTGTTGTTGGCTATTGCAATGCCCGTTGTCAGCAGCAAGAAACAAGAAACTTAGTGATTCACTGGTTACTGCACTTGCCGCCAGGCGAAGCTGACAGGAACATGTACAGGAACCGCCATTTTTCGAACATGTCAACCTTGCATGAATCATTGGGGTTTAGAGCCCCAAAATAGTGTTCTGAATTCATATTAAAGTTGGTACAGCCTAACAAACTGGGCAGCTCCCAGGAGGAAGACGAGGATGGCAACCGCATCGAACCAGATCGCCAGGGCAAGCGCATCCCGGCCTGGTGTGCCAACTATGCCACGGTGGCAACATCTCAGGCGGATATCGTCCCTTGGAGAGAAGGGGATACTGCTGAAGGGGAGGATTCATGGGCCGTTTTTTCTGGAAACCGCAACAATTTCACGGGGATGACTCATGTAAAACATCAACAAGCCATCAAAAAATCATATCTTTTTGAGAAACATGGAACATGCAAGAAACACATTAGTTTTATAGGCCATGTATTAATCAAATGATTGGCCCTATCGCCTTGGCAACTGTGCAGAAGCTCAGTGTCGGACCTTGGTCCCAAGGATACATCTTGGAACCTGTTTTGGAGACTTTGTGTCACTGTTGCTTGTGAGAATTTGTTCACAGGACGTATCCATGAAAACGGGGGGCTTGAGCAATAGATGATAGGTAAACCAAGGCGCGGGGATCATCTGCAACATATTGGAGAACATAGTGCCCAACAGTTCCTGTATCTTAGCTTCACGGCAGGATGTTTGATGCATGGTAACGGAGCTGAAAAGACCATGGGTCTGATATGATCTGATGATTTTTTTATCCCATTTTCTGCAAGAATCTGCAAGATGCCCTGTCCGTACCAAGGATCCTGATAGCATCTTCGGGACGCGCATGCCGCTCTGCGATCTGGACGCTGGGCGAACCACGTGACGACCACGTGGCTTTTTTTGGGGTGAATGTTTTTCTAAGCGTCCATTGTCCAGTCCTAGAATTGGGACTGGCCCACACTTCAACCAACCTTAAATGCAGTTTTTATTAGGGGCCGTTCAACTTTCGGAATCAGATTGGGGCAGCAGCTTCTGGACCAAGGACAGCATCTTTCCTGACAGCTTCTACCGCAGCCAGCCAAGCCAGTCGCGCCGGCGGCGGGGCTCCAGCTGTCATTGGTTCCGAGATGCTTTGACGCCCAACGAGATCCATGCGTACGCAGTGAAGATGGGACAAAGCAGGCAGGGTGAAGAGGGATGGAGGAAAACGGAGATCCCTTTAACATATACACTAATTACACGATTTTTTTTTTAACAATAAAATGTAGTAATTAAATAATAGCTCAGCTAAATACATACATTTAAATACACAAATCAATACATCAATAAATACATACATAAATAAAATATACTAATAATGTACTGTATATATATATGCATACATATGTTATATATTATATGTAGGCACACCATTGGGTCAATAATATTATTGATATTATTGTCTTTGATGAAGTCATTGAACAAGTTGGATTATTGAAGTCCCAACTTTTTGAATGGTGATATCCCCCATTCTGCGCAGAGGAAAGTATGGCGACTAAATCCTTCAAATCCGACCTTTTGCTTGTGATATCCACCACTTTTTTGTGAAAATCATGAAGAACTCACTGAAGTCCTACAAACTATGAATATGAATATCCCCCCACCATATATCCGTATAGCCCCCAAGGCAGATAGAACAACAACATCCGACATCATCCGACTCCAAACTCATGCTAGATTCAAGCTCTTGCACTCTTTTGGGTGCTTATTTCATATGATTTGCACGATCTATTTCCATTGCGGCAAGCCCGCTTCAGTGCCGCGCATCGGTGGGTTTGTCCAGGTCCTGGTCCACCGTGAGGGCGTCTCTTCCTGGCATGGCCGATGGGAGGCCATCCAGATGGATTTCATGGGGATCTTAATATATCTTAAATGATGGTTCTTTCCCGAGATTTTCTGGTATTTTTTCATTCGATTTTAATGGGATCTTACTGATGGTTAATGTAAATTCATGGTATTGCGGTATTCTATTTGAATGGATTTTGATGATGGTTAATGGGAATTTCCCCAGATGTTATCGTATCTGTTCATGGGATATTACTTTACTATCAAGCTGAGAGAATTTACCAAGAACAGCTGAAGTGTATCAAACAAGGTCAGTTTACCACTATTTTACTAGGAAATTGCTAGCTTCTATCATTTTTTGAGATTGCCAAAATCCGGTTTTGTGATATTTGGCAAACTGGGTTAGTCCTTTAGAGTACAGTAGATTTAACATGATCCAACCATTTGCAGATTTTTTTTGGGATGACACCAAGAAGTGTGGATATATTGCGAGGCCGATGAACTTTTCCATATGTCTTATTGTTTTTTTTTTTTTAAATCATATTTTAGCTCTGTTGAAACGCATAGCAAATACAATCCCCCCCGCTATTTTCACGAAAGTATATTTGAGAGGGAGGAAGATCTAAAATGTCTGGGTAAATGTCTTTTCCAAGCTGAAGAAAACATTTGTCGTGATCAAGCACCGTATTTATTAGCATATTCCAGGGATATCTCCTCGCATTTGCTGGTCCATACAGCGTTTTAAGACGTCATCTTTCGAGTCGTTCACCACTTGATTTGCCTTATTTGAAACGCATGTTTTTGACATTTTTGGAGCCCAACATTAGACTTGCAATCTTTTTGACCCTGCCAAATGTCCCAGAACCCTTGTTTGAATCGGGATGTCCCTGGCTTCCAAAATCAGACTTAAACATCAAAGCAGTGTTTGCCAATGGCCAATGGATCCTCTACTTTGCAACATCGATGAATTTTCGCCATACTTTCACTAGGGAGTGTGCAACTATGATTACAACCTTATTTATTGTAATGTCAACCCTGGATTAATAAACCCCTAGATTGTTTAATTGGGAGGGTACCATTTAAGTATCATATTATGACTATTGGAAGGGTACCCCCCTAATTAGTAAACCAGGGTTTATTAATCCGGGGTTTACATTATATCGTAGACTCGTAGACCCACTAGTCACCTCCAATCGGATATTGAGCGAGGCCTGGCGCGGACCGCGAAAAGGTGGTTGCCTTGGTGAAGCCCCCAGCGACCGGAGCCAGATGAGGCGGTACCGGGTGGGTTTAACATGGTTTAACCAAGAAACATGGGGTCTAAACGGTTTTCACCATCAAAACTATTCAAAACTGGGGATTTCAACATCAAAAGACGAGTGGAACCAGCAAAGATTGAGGGGTTTCCAAGGTTTGAGCATAATTCGGGTGTAAACGGCAAATATTGGGCTTCAATCAGCCCACGCTTCGCTGTTCCCATGGGACGGCGAGAGCACCAGGTGATGCGGCCTGCGGCTGAGTTGGCGCGGTCCTCCATGGTCCAAAGAAACCCTGGCTCCGCGCCCTTCTGTTCACACCGAGACAGCTGGCAATGGTTGATATGGATGTTCATCCCACCAAAATACGGCATTTCAATGTATTTCAAAGGCTTTGATCCACAGAACGGGGCGATACGATTGAAAAGCAACGATGTGGCTGAACTGGGATCAACCCGTGCAAAACACCCCAGGGATTTGTTGAAAAACCATGGGTCCACATTTCAAAGCACTTAGATGATGTGACCTACCCTTACTTAATATCACTTAAAGACTATATGACAGTGGTTCCTGGACAAGCAGATCTGGACCGTGGTGCTGGAGTTGTTGAGGCCCACCGGCATTTATTTTTTGATTTCTGTTGATTCTTGCAGGGGTAATGTGCCCCGGCTGAAAAACGACCCGGTAGATGGAAACGCGAGTCTCATGAAATTGCGCACGTTAATGCCCAATGTTGCCTGGACTTTTGCATGCGCTGCGGAACTGATCCTTGAAACATTTTGAAATGTGAGCTACTCAGCTTGATTAGTAGGCAGGTTCAATGCTTCATGTGAATGCGTAGCTCAGAAACTGTTGGTTCCTGGTGATGCAGCACAGTGGTTGTCACTGGGAACCGCTGGGCTGTGAATTCAGCCACTTACAGTGCTGGGCCCCGGCTCCTGCTTGCAAACGGGGCTCCATGTCCCAACCACTAGCGCCTAGTGTATACACCCGACTCTGGAACATTACCCTTTTGTAGATGAATTTGCTGCTGAGCATGAGCTTTTTCCATGACCCTGTTAGATTGCCGGGAGGAATCCACGGTCACAAGTGCCTCCTGGAAATGTGCGGGTGCCCCCACATAGCACCCCCAACAATCAGGCAATATTTAGGGCCTGTTCATCATTAAGGCAGTGATATAGTCGCGTGGCAGGGCCCATCACTGCGGCCATGAAAGCACATGGTCAGTTGTAGCTTTGACCCAGCACTACTGCTGGAGGTGCGGGAGTATCCCATGGCATAATTTGAAGAATTAGGGCATCCTACAGCAAGGAAGTGGACATGATGATTTTGCGGAAGGTGTTTTTTTTGTTTAGTAGGATTTGCGCCTCCATCATGGTTTGAGAATGTTTTACACACAAACAATCAAAGGTTTTGAGATGTTTTGAGCTTCCAAAGATCCTAGGTGCTGCGTTCTGGACAGAAATGGAGCCAATATCCATCAATATCCCTTTCGCCCAGCAGCCAAGTTCCGTGATGAAAGCCATGGGGATTCGAAACATGGGCCTACCCAAGCCTTGAGGACGCAAACCCACTCACCTCTCAGATGGTAGGGCCAAGGGCGGGACTGCCAGACATGGGCAAGTCCACACAACCGATGCCAATGCTATGCTAAAAATCATCAGCGGCGTTGGTTTCTTCTTGGGATGGCTTGCCTTTGGAACCGAAGGGACACAACGGTTTGGAGTGTTGATGATGTTGATCCGTTCTTGAACTTCCTGGTTCTACAGAGCAGGCCCACGTCACTTTTGGCGAAGATAAGCCTAGGATAAGGAGTGCATCAAACACTAAGCGAGCTTGTTGCAACAGGCTCCGGAGGAGGCATGTTCGAACTGAATTCAGCCTGCTGACCCGTATACTTCATCACAAAACCATGCAAGGATGGGGCATGAAATACAAACCGGAAGTAGAACTTGGCGGCAGCTAGAAGTTGACGTGTTTTTTTTCATTTGTTATCTTTATTTTAGAAGGCCCATGAATGTGCATATTCATTATTGCAGTACCACATATTTTCAAGATAGTTACTGTATGTATCCATGTACGGATGTCTGCATCTTACGTGATATGAATAATATATACGTATATATATATATATGCACGTAGCAACCCCAAGAAGATGAGCAAGTAAGTCATCTGACTCCAGAAGTGGTAAATTCAGCCTTGTGAAATTTTGTTTCATTGACTTACTATGTGCATAATAAACCATCCCCAATCCCCAAGTCATAAAGGATCCCCTCCTCGGCGACAGGCCCGGCGAAGCTCTGAGGTGCGACTAAATCAGGGGCCGACAGTGGAGACTCCACATAGGGTGATATTTTACAAAGATATATATCATTATATCCACATTTCTAGATCTTCCTATATATGTATATAAATATATATGAAAAATATACACATGTATATATATATGATACATGATATACATATATATATATATATCATATATATATATATGATATATATATATATGATATATGTATACGACTATGTATATATATATATATACAATATCATATTTGATATGTGTACGCGCACACACACACATGTACACACACATGTACACACATATGCAACTACAGCTGAACCTATACACACATACACACACATACACACATACACACACATACACACACACATACACACACATATATATATGTACATATATATATGTATATATATATACATAATTTATATATATATATATACATATGTATATATATATATACACATGCATATGTATATGTATATATATATATACAAATGCACAATTGTGTATAAGTAGTAGCAAGAACACATATTAAAACATTGCAAATAGGCATTTTCCCAACAAACATGGAACAACAACAACAACAACAACAACAACAACAGGAACAACAGGAACAACAGGAACAACAGGAACAACAGTTACGGAAAACTTCTTTCCTCTTGGCATTGGCGATTCTCAGGGCCCATGTTAGTTGAGGGCGTAGTATAAAATTATATCCCACTATGTAGCTACAGAATGGATCTGTAACCATCTGTAACCCCATTTTGCAGTTGATGTTCAATACAATTTCACATTTGTTGATGGTTACCCTCTCCATGTTTCTTGTTTAATCTGGTTAAATTTTGGACTGGTCAAATCCAACTCCGCACTAGAAAATCTAGAAAACACACTGCGGGATCGGAGAATTGCCAGGAGGAACCGCCTCTACCAGCGCTGCAAAGGCCTGACCAGGCTAAAAAGAAGAAGGCCTGAAATCCGTGGAGAAATTGGGGGGAAAATCGTCGAAATGCGGGTTTAATCCCTGTCGAAATTCAGGTTTAATCTGGTTAATTAACGGGTAGATATCGATTAAGGGTTGCGCCAAACACGACGTGCTGGCAGCTACATGTCCATGGACACTTCATACTGTATGAATATCGGACATTTGGATGTCAAATGGCGGAAGGCGCGAAAATTGGGAGTTGAGATAATCTACCTTCTGAAATGTTGTGCGTCAAGTAGCAAGAGTGGAGGGTATTTTACACAATATAGTCAGCGGAAGGGGTTAAAGTCTGGATAGTATATGATAGAGATAGAGGGTTTTAACTACGAACATAGGGGTTCTAGTATCCAAAAACAGAGTGTCAATTGTTGGATTTTTCAGGAATGCACTCACAGCGTTTGGCATCGCTGTGATGGCACCAGCGGTGCCAGGGATGTTGCGGCTGCAAATGCCCAACGCTGAGCACCCAAGGGGTGGGATGCCCCAGTTGGATGGAAGATGCCCCAGTAGGGCAAACCCTCTGGAAACCCGGCCAGAAAAAACAAAGAATTTGTTCTGGGTCCATTTTTTAATCTGAACATATCTGAACTAGCAATCGGCAATCCTACAGTTTGAAGCTATTGCAAATTGGAATTTGGCATGGCCACATTAGTTTGCGCATGTTTGCGCGAGGGGAGAAGGTAAAGTCTCGCAGTACCAGCGTGCTGTGACCGAGCATCTCCGGCTTTGTCGCCCTTTGTTGTTGATCATGTCCTAATTCTGGGCTTCTAGCCCGAACATTCATTGGTTACCAATCTCCTTTATGTTGTAGGATGTTGTGGGTCGAAAATCTTCATTTCACACTTAGATCATGGAACCCTTCACTCTAGTTGGCTTAATTCCTTAAATTATTGTTGGTTATCGGTTCTATACCTCGATCATAAAGTCCCCATATTTTTGCAACGTCGCGTTTTTGGTTTCGATTTCAGGTGATTCATCTTCAAGATGCCCCGCAGTTCTACTGCGAGACGCCAGGGAACATCAGGGAATGGGACGGGTGGTTCAGAGGGGATGGGATGGATTTTGGGGTGTACCAGATGGGACCAGTTGCATCAGAATAAGGAGATGTATACATAGATGCATAATGATGCATACATCATCATACGGAATCAAATTGGTAGAATAATTCCGCACATATCAAGATCATATACATATGATATCATATG
>Ga0126342_10019213_pt1 | contig 11634 bp, 15 predicted proteins | sample Cyp1metagenome_FD_92528 | JGI IMG/M metagenome (GOLD analysis project Ga0126342, IMG submission 92528) | Coral microbial communities from Lord Howe Island, Old Settlement Bay, Australia - Cyphastrea 1 metagenome | ecosystem: Host-associated > Invertebrates > Cnidaria > Coral ... | reverse complement strand
GAGTGAACTTTTGGTGCTGTGTCAATGAGCACAAATCAAGAAGTGTAACATCAGAATTCACATCCTTTAGCTTCGCACTGGAGGCGCGTCTTTTGGGACCAAAACTTGCTTTGCTACCGAATCAATCAGCATTTAACTGTTAAATCAAATTCCAAAAGAAAATCACCATGGTGTTTTGGTTTGGATTTAATGATTAAATCACTTCGTAAAATCCCCATTAAAGATTCAACTCCTTAAATCAGTTCGTAAAATCCCCATGGCCGAAACTCAACTCCCAATCACCATCTCCACAGTTATGGCCTTTTACCAGTTATAACTACTAGCAAGTCACCCCATTTATAGAATGTGTCTCATCCCAGTGAAATAACCAGGTTTTTCACTAATAAATGGGGATAATCCCAGTCATCACTCCATTGAAATAACCCCTTTTCTACAATGTGGTGCCCCCAAACGTGATGTTTGTTGGTTTAGATTCGCCCCATAAACCAGCTAGTTCGTTAGAAGTATATACATGTATATACCATAAACCATAGTGAGTTATTGGAGTTATGTGAACCCCAACTTACAGCGTTCACCTGGCCTGGGGCCTCACCAACTGTAGAATAATAAAAATGGTTATCACTTCGTGGAACCACATCCCTTCCGCCTGCTTCCCCCATGGCCCATGATATCCCGAGGTTATGACATCCTGGAAGTGATTGGTCAGGGCAGCGCTGGTCGCTCCGAAAGTCAAGCGTTTTTCAGGAAGATGTGGGTATTTCAAATGTGCAGCTATGGCCCTGAAACCATCTGAAACCAGTTATACGTGGGATTATTTCATGATATACAAGCTCAGTTATAGGAGTTATTTCATCCCATTTATATCTGTTAGTTGGACTATTTCTAATGGTGATGTATTGGGATATCATGGTGGGATTTTTAACAAAAACAGCTCTGGCAGATTTCACTGTGTTGCCTGAAAATGGGCTGGACAATTCCGAAAAAACCTGGACATGTTTGTTGAAAATACCCTCTTGTTATGTCAACATAGCTATTGAACATGGCCATTTATAGTGGATTTACCCATTGAAAATGGTGGTTTTCCATAGTTTCATTGGATTTATGGAGAAACAACTTTGTTTGCATATGAGATTTGTGGGCACTCTACTTTTTCGAAAACCTAAACCTGGTTGAACAGAGAGCAGAACAAATACCTTAATGGATTGTAGGATGAAGCAATGTAATTGAGTCTAGCAATATTCTCATGAAAATTGTCAGGTTAGTACCATACTTGCAGTTGAATTGTACTGTGGCCCCATGGAAGTTTAGGGAGAACATGGTGCATCATTACCTGTTTTTTTTTGTTAAACCAATGGAATCCCTGGACATTGGCGATTTTTTTGACATCCTGCTAGAAATGGTAAAAAGTCATGTTGCAAGTTTGAAAATGTTGGTGTTTGATGACTAATAGAGTGATACAACAGGCTTCTAGATCTAGTTTTGCTGAAGATTTATCCGACCGGATTCTACGACACACTCTCTACCTCATGATTTACGTATGAGAGATCCACTCTCCACAATCCTTTACCCATATGAGAGATCGTCCTAGTACCCATCTCCAGAGCTCTGAACGGTTATATAAGGGGTAAAAGACCCTACATGAATTGGGTGGGGAACATTTTTCCCCAGCTTCCATGGTGTTGGCAAGTTGTGGCAATGGCAGTGTAGAATGATCATTGAGTATCCATCTCCCAAAGACCCCAAGCCATCATTCCGCGGTGCGTTCACCTTCTGAAGTTGGGATCTTATGTTGGGATATAATCCCTGTATATCCCTGTAACTATGGTGACATGTATATACACTTACCCTTTGATAGTCAAACGTGAGCTGGAAAAGTTGGTATAAATGGGTCGTTTTTTGGATCTTGTTACCGTGAGATCGATGGACTCTGTCGGCGGCTTGCGGAGCTGTCTATCTCTGTCTGTGTACGAGGCAATTCGGGAAGTTCTGCTGAACTTGAGTCCACACAGTGCTTGGCATGTACTCGCTCGTTCTTGACGAAGCACTTGGGGTCGGCCCGGAGCAAACGCTGCGAGGATCGGCGCAAGCTGTGTGGTCTGGCAACTCGCATGTTCCGTTACATTATTTTTCACATTGAATCCATTAAATATTAATATCCTATTATTGGCCCATGAATATCCCATTGTTATCCCATTATTCTCCCTATGAGGGTATTTCCATGTATTTCCACTATTGTCCCATTATATTCATGATATTTCATGATTGTCCTACGCATGTGTTCCATTCATCCCAGTACAGTATGTTTCCAATTAACACTATATAAACCATATAAATAAAGCCATAAATTGAAGCATACTGTATATATAATTGGGACAAATTACTCTTAACCACTTAAAACCAACTTAAAACCTTATAACTATACATATATGTATATATATATATATATCACCACCATTTTGATGGGCCAAGTCTTCCCATTTCAATCCCTTTGGCCCTGCAGTCCAAGGAAAGGTCTATAAAGCTCAGCGCAGCTCAGACCGACGCAAGGCGCGGTACGGTACGGGCGGATGATTTCGGTTCTCGTTCTGAGAAGCCACGAGGGAAACTGATGATTTCACTATGGGAAAATGGTGAATCTACTGCGGAAAATTGTGATTTTGTTATTTTTATGGCAGTTATGGCCCCTATCTAACAGATATCAATGGGATGAAATAACTCCTATACCCGAGGTTGTATATCATGAAATAATCCCTTTTATAACTGATTTCAGGGCCATAACTGTAGGTTCTCATAAGTATTCCATATGTGGCTTCTCAGAACCTAACATTTGTTAGGATGATTTCTTCGGTATATGTATATATGTATATATATGGCTGGTTGGTGGTTTGGAACATTTTTCATTTTTCCATATTGGGAATGTCATAATCCCAACTGACGAACTCATATTTTTCAGAGGGGTTGGTCAACCACCAACCAGAAATGAATAGAATGTTACTATATAATAGTGATAATCATGTTAACCATAAATGTTACTATATACATGTTACCATAGACATGTTACTGATAAAACAAAGATATCCCGCTTATTAGGAATGTTTTTTCACATAGGGCATCCTGAAAAAATCCCGCAAAAATCGTGACGGTTCCTCTTGAAATGGCTGGGAGAATCCCATTTTTCAAGATTTTCTGGTTTGATTAGCCAAGGGTACAAGTTATATTGCCCCTGAAGCAGTATCTAAGTTGGTTGAAATAAGTAAGCCAACTGCTGGAAATATACATATTTATATATACATATACATATCTACCATAAACCACCAGTCAAAACCCCATGATCCAGAGGTTTGAACAATGGCCCAACTCAAAATCAAACTCCCCAACTAATCTGTATTAAAGCAGATTTTATTTGGGACTATCACATAGCCTCATACCCATGGTAAAATCAGCAGTGTTCAAAATCCCTCTATCATTCCATTACACTGGTTGGTTTATAGGGATTCCCCTGGATTATTCTAACCCCCATGAGTAGATCTCCATGAAATATCATGAAATAACTGCTGGTTGGTGCTTGGAACATTTTTAATATGTTTCCATTCAGTTGGGAACTTCATAATCCCATTTGACAAAGTCATATTTTTCAGAGGGGTGAAAGACCAACCACCAACCAGACTGTACCCTCTGGTAAACTAACATAGCTATTGAACATGGCCATTTAGTTTGTTTATTTACCATAGTTATGTAAACGTTTACCAGAGGGCATATCCCATTCATATCCCATTAATCACTATAAAATTCCATTAAATCCCATGGAAAATCCCATTAAATCACTATAAAATTCCATCAAAGATCCCATCAAAAATCCCATCAAAAATCACATCACAAATCACATCAAAAATCCCATTAAATCCCATTAAATATGGCCTTATATGGTACAGTACCTCCATTTTAGGATCCTGAAATTCCCATTGATTAAATCCCATTAAATCAAGCAGAGGGTAATCAACCAACAGGTTCAAGAAAGGGGTTTCCTGCAGGTGGCCTTGAAGGTCTTGGAGGCTCCCGATGAGGAGATGCTGCAGCTGCGCCGTGGCGAGTTCGAGGTGCTCAAAACGGCGCCCTGGCGAAGGGCCGGGGAAGGCCGAAAGCCTGGGAAAATGTGGGGAAAATGTGGGGAAAATGTGGAAAAAACTGGGGGATTCAGGAACTTTTTTGAGAATTTCGGGGAAACATGGAGAACATCTGGTAAGAAATATGAGAAACACTGGGTAAAAAATTGAGAAACTTGGGTGATGACTACATGGTGAAACATGATTATTGAAACGAGGATATGATGTGCAAGAGTTTAGATCCCAACAAAAATGATTTTGAACACGATTTGAGAATGGGATGAATGGGAATGACAGAAGCTTTGGGGCATTGTTCACATGGCGAAGGATGGGATTTGAAAAATTGAAACCAAACTGTGGTGATTCAAAAGCAACGAACATGACAGAAACATGATGATCTTTCAGCAACACTTGGCTGTTGCCGTCAAAGATGCTCTGGTTAAAATGAGTAGAAAACTGGCTGGAAAATCACGCATAGCTAAATGAACCTCCATTTAGTTCGGAGATGTTCAATTATCATGTTAGATAAAAGCAGTAATGTGTGTAAAACAATGTCATAAACCATCCCTCACATTACCATTTTTATAGGTGCTATGTTTAGACGCAACACCATCATTATCATCATCATCATCATCATCATCATAATCATCATAATCATATATGATATATCAACATCATGGGTACGGTGCGATGATGACGATGATGACGATGACGATGATCCCGTTGAACTCTTCCAGACGCGGGGTCACAACCCCCGGCGCGAAGCTGATCTCAAAAATGATGATGACTGGTGACGGTTGGTTCTATTATATCCAACAGGGCAGTTGAACATCCCCGTATTTTCATTGAGATTGATAGCCGGGGAAATCAACTATACATTGGTGATGTTCCAAAGTTTGATCTCAGGACGGATGCCCTATGGAAAAGTTTCATCGTAAGACGGGAAAGAAGGATAGACCAGTGGTTGAGTGTTGAGTCATTTCCACATGACACCCAAAACTCCACCTGAAAAATGATGAATTACTTTTTGAAAACTGTGATATGTCATGTTCATTGATTTTCCATTTAGCCATACTTGCTTCCAAAGCTAATTTCCCCTTTTGATCATGTTTGAAGGTTTGTCGCTCAGTATCCGAGGTATCTCATCCCAATATTGTGAGGGCCTTTGACTCCCGACTGCACATGGGGGTGCTAGGTCAGTGTTGCATGGTGATTCATGGATTCATGCATTATGTATGTATGTAATGTAATATGTAATATGTAATATGTAATACGTCATGTGTAATGTGAAATCTGTAATGTCATGTAATGGAATGTAACTATGTAATGTAATGTTATGTTATTTTATGTAATGCCTCGCCATGTCATGTCATGTATATATATATATATATATATATGTATGCGTATATTAAAAAGTCTCCATATGATGTATATACCAAGTCTCCGTTTTTTCTTTTGAGACGTATCCAGTCCAAATTGTTCCTTGATTTTTTCACCATGAACACTTTTGCATACTTTTGCCAGGCCCGGAAACGGGCGAAAGTTGGATGTACCCGAAACGGTAACCATCTAGTTCGATGTTACACATTTCTGTGCCCCATGATATTCCCATGATATTCCCATGAATTTCCCATGATATTCCCATGATATTCCCACGTAACTGGCACTACTTATGTTCCCCATGATATTCCCATCAAACTCATCAAACTCATCACCATTGTTGGTGAATTCCCCCAGTTTTGCCGTGTGGAGATGGCCTTATAAATGGGCCTTGGAATGAAAGAACTCCTATAACTAGTTGGTGATAATTGCAAGGCCATTTATAACACTTAGTTGGGCCATAACTGCATATACTAATTATATCTAATTATCATATCATTCTATGCGGTTTTGATAGGAGTTGAATATGTATGTATGCACAGACACCTTCAGGCTATTCCATCTAACGGAGACACTGTGATTGCGGGATTGCGCACATTGGCACATGTCTTTTTGCAAGAAACACATGTTTTTGTTTTTGTCTAGACATATTTTTATAGACCAATCAGATGGCGACCATCCACCAGTGTTTTCTTCAAATGGTGTCTGCAAATGGTGGAAACCATTGATTTCGTTTCGGGTACACTTTTGAAGTCAACCCCTGGATGCGGAATCAAGTCCTACCCTGGATGGATAACCAGTGACACTTTCCGATGGAGAGATGACAAAGACCGCTTTCCGATGGAAGGGCTAGCTGGCTAAGTTGGTTTATAAGATTTTATAAGCATGTTAGCTAGCGGTAGCGGTAGAAGTAGTTATATTATGTTATATTACGTAGATGGGGTGATATAGACAAACTAATATCACTGGGTCCCCCTGTCTTTGGCTGAACATCACTTGTGTGCTGAACCAAGACAGAATGAGGTATTAGGTGAATCCCTCCACTCTGCAATGTGGGTCCCCCCAGTTATAAGTTGGTTTACAATCTCATTTATTTATAGCTGTATAATTTAATATAATATATATATATATATAAATAACATTAAATAACTATCATACATACCATATACCAGTGATCTTTGTCATTTCCAGCAAGTTATCGTTTGAACGGGCCCGGGCCCAGCCGTCGTAGGATTTTCCTCGCTGTCCAGGACTTTTTTTCCTCCAACAGCCGGGCGGTGCTGGTCTTGAGCTATCACAGCGGGCAGACCTTGAGGACGGTTTAAAACAGCGGTGTGTTGGTGGCGAATCTCGTAGTGAAAGAAGATGTGGGCTACCACCAAAAAGGTCTATGTAAGGGATACCCATATGCGAACCATGGTGCTGGTATATTTGCCAACATTTCGCCTAAAAATCACCCAGTCATGTAGGTAAATATACCAGCACCATGGATCATATGGGATATGTATTGGAATGGGAATATAGATATTCCATTCTGGGGCAGAGTTTTGGAGCTAGCTGCCAGGTAGCCCATGTGAACTGACATATAGATTTATGTATCCAGAAACAGGACATTGCAATATGGCTAGCAGTTTGAATTTCTAGTGCACTCCAAGCATCATATGGTGAATCACCAATTTGCTGATTAAAATAGCCATTTGAAAGACATACCCTCTGGTTATGTCAAAATAGCTATTGAAAATGGCCATAGAAATAGTGGATTTTCCCATTAAAAATGGTGATTTTCCATAGTTATGTTAGTTTACCAGAGGGTACCTCATTTTCGGACAGACCCATATATCGCAATATTTTTTTTGTGGTGCTAAGACCCAAACGATAGTTCTGGCCATGATATTTTGATGATAGCTACCTGCAGATAAATACCAATCACTGTGTTTATGCATGTCCGGAACCGCTCTGAAGAGCAGAGACCCCTAGAATTATACATGTTTCTTGTCAAAGGACGCCATGTGAAGATTTGTTGTTGGAAGATTCCTAATCTCCGAAATCATCTAGATCTAGAACCCATCATCATGGGTATTTGTCCCCCAAATGCTGCTCCTTTTACTATTTGTTCATATATGTTTCAGGTACACGTGTAGATAGTAACACCCAAAAAAGATAAACAATACAGTATCTCCCAGTTGATTTTGAAATACACATCTTTTTTTCTTTGATATTTGAGATATTTCAATCACCAAAATAGCATAAGATCTAGTTTAAACCTCTAGAGTGTTTGGTTGGTGCTTTGGGAACATGGCTTTCAGTTGGGACTTTCCAGAAACCGTTGGGAATGTCATCATCCCATATCATCCCAACATATCCCAACTGACTTTCAGTCCATCATTTTTCAGAGGGGTTAGCAGCAACCAGCAACCAGAAAAAGATCATCCGGCAGGAAATTGGTGAAGCATTCGGGCGGCCTACCAGAGGAGTGCTGTTTCAACTCACCACCCATGTCTGACTTCCTGGGCATGGTTTCTACATACCATCAAAAAATGGTGATTTTCCTGGGGGATGGTGGGTGCAGATGGCATTGGTTTACCCACATGGAAGTTTTGTTGAAGATGTTTTCCAGGGCATTACACTGCATCATTTGAGATTTTTCTTTCAGAAATGATGCAGGAAAAGCCCTTTTTGTTGAGAATTCATTGGTCTATCTTTGGGGTATCCTTGGACAGAGCTGGATGGTATTACTCTACAGCTATGGCTGATGGTAAAAAAAGAGATGCGGACATGTTCCTTACTAGATCTAATGTTTGGTAACAGTATGACTACAGAATGTAGAGGATGTATTTTTCTGCGTGAACTTCAAGAACGGAACCAACATACTTCATCCGGAGGCCATAGAAGATTGAAATTCCCATGGAACCAACTCTTTGTGTATATAGATGGCAAATTGTATACAGATTTGGCCCGGGTTGTTTCCTGGAAGAGCTGATTGTGATTGTCCTTTAGCATCCCATAAGATTGTCTGATTGGCAACTCAAAACTATGGTTATTCTTCCCTATTTTTGGGAGCGGTCCAGGTAGTGAATCATATTTTTTGCTGAGTGAAGAAGTTACTCTGGGTAAGGAAGGATGGAGAATGATTGTTTCGATTTACTCGCAATTCATTTCAGAAATCCTGGTTTGGGGGCGTTAAAATATATGGTATTCAAACCATAGAGGATGCTTGGTTGAGACTAAGGTAATCTCTTTGGTCTTGGTTATATATATATATAGCAACCCAAGGACCCAGGCATTGGACTTTACATCTCCAGTACAGATAGATAGTGAGATTGCAATATTTCTATAGTGGTAAAACAATTTTTTATGGGTAAAATATCTATACCGGGATTGGATTTTACCATGATACATTATAGAACTAGTTCAAACCAAAAGTTACCCTCTGGTAAACTAACATCACTATGGAAAATCACATTTTTTTGGGTGTAAATTAACTATAAATGGCTATTTCAATAGCCAACTGTTAGTTTACCAGAGGGTACTGTAAACCCCCCTAGTCAAGCCACCCAAAGGCCAAGCACGTTATGTGCGTCAGCTTAGCGATTTTCTGACATCGGCTGACTCACCTTGCACCACTTTTCTGGATGCTGAAATCACAAGTTCTATGGTAAATCGTTATAGTTAACACATGTTACCGTTACCCTCTGGTAAACTAACATAGCTATTGAAAATGGTGATTTATAGTGGATTTTCCCATTAAAAATGGTGATTTTCCATAGCTATGTTAGTTTACCAGAGGGTAACACTAAAACAATATTGGATTTGACCCAACTTATACAGATATACCATCCCTAAAACCATCCCAAAAAATATCGAACAGCTTCAAATTACTCCCAGTATTGATATATTTCCCCCCAAACAAAAAGTATATATTCCCTATGGATCCAGCCGTACCTTCTTAGGAAGTGGGACTGGGGTATAATTTACTATAAAAAATGGAGGCTTTTTTGTACCTTCTCAGACAGTGGCCATGGATCCATAGGGATTGAGCTACAAATCCCATAGCTTCCCTATATATGGAGGTGTCCTAAGAAATGGGGATTTTGCCGCCTTAAATCATCCAACAAAAAACATGGGATTTTCCATGACAAACCATCCAGCTAGGGGGGTACCCGGCCTGGTAAACGTTTACAGTTTGCGAACTGGAAAAATCACCACTTTTAATAGGAAATAATAGGTAAAAAAAAGGTATAAAACAACTATAAATATGGAAAGATCCACCATTTTCAATGGGTAAATCCACTATTTCTATGTGCCATTTTCTATGTCGCAAACTGTTAGTTTACCAGGCCGGGTAGGTTGCTGGAAACCTCCACGTCGATTCCCTCTATGACTCTACTCGTATCGTCGTCCAGGCCGTCGCGCGGCGGCTCTTTGGCAAGTTGGCCTCCGCCGCGTCTCGGGCACGAGTGGAAAGCCGGGACAACATGGAGATTTATAAGTAATAGAAGTGATAGCCTCTGGTAATGACTAACATAACTATGGAAAATCACCATAGAAATAGGTTTCCCATGAAAAATGGTGATTTTCAGTAGCTAATTATGTTAAATTACCGGAGGGTAAATCAAGAATCAGTAGGACAATTTGTCAAGCCTCTAATCCAGTAAGTAATAAGAAACTTGGAAGTCTTGTAACACTTTGTGATTTTCCATGGAGAAACGAATCATCGTGGAGCCAATGGAGGGTCAACTTGGGATGACACTGTCATGGAAAAACATACGTTTTTTTTAGATCTATTATCCAATGATCCACAGTCAAACTGGGATACCGTAGCTTTACACTGTAAGTGGGACTTGTGTAGAAAAAACACAACCAACTTCAGATATATGTGGACCAGTGTTTAAAAGCAACCCGCACTTAGACTTGCCACGCGGTATCTTGTCTCAACATTATTTAATAATACTGGTTGGTGGTTTGGAACATTTTTTAATGACTTTCCATATATGATATTGGGAATGTCATCATCCCAACTGTTACTCAGTTCATCATTTTTCAGAATATATCATCCCCAAATGGATAATTTTGGGACATCTACGTAACCAGTGGCTTTTTTTTTCTATATGGCCATTAAAACTATGTCGCTTTTTGTATGTTTACCAGGCCGGGTAATCATATATCATCTATTTCCCCAGTGGTATATCCCACAAAAAAATCCCATGCATATCTCATTGAATCACTATAAAATGCCGATATTTCCCCAGTGTTTCCCCAGGTTTTTGGTACCTTTTCGGCACGCCCACATGACGAGGTGGATTACTTGCACTCCCGGCGGATCATTCACCGCGACATCACGGAGAACAACGTCATCATTTCCGACGACAGGCCTTGACAAAAATGGGTCCCTGTTCTTGGTTGATTATCTATTGATTAGTGATTTAATGGCATTTTATAGTGATTTAATGGGATTCTATGGTGATTTAATGGATAGTGATTCAATGGGATTTTATAGTGATTCAATGGGATATTAATGGGATATACCCTCTGGTGATGTCAAAATAGCTATGGAACATGACCATAGAAATAGTGAATTTTCCCATCAAAAATATGGGATTTCCCATAGTTACGTTAGTTTACCAGAGGGTATCTATTGATTTGAGTGAAACAAACAATAAGGGACTAATCAATTACCCATAGGATCCATGGTGCTTGTATATATGCTAACATTTGGGATATATTGATGGTAAATGTTACCATATATAAAATACATGGATCCTATGGGTTAGTCAATCAATCAACTTATCATTCTTGAGTTTCACTATGGTTGACAGGTCATAGGGGTTCAATTTCAACTCTCTTATTGAAAAATCCCTTGACTATTGTCTCTTGAGTTTCTGGTTGGTGCTTTGGAACAGGGAATTTCATGATCCCAACTGACGAACTCATATTTTTCAGAGGGTAGTATACCACCAACCATGTTTCACTATTGACTAATCCCTTCACCCAATCATATTTTTTTCACACTCCCTAAACGAAACGATTTGATGTCACGAAAGGTAGCCTAGGCTACCTGAGTTCTATGTACTTTAGTACTAGTTTAGTACTGGGGGAGGTGGCTGCTCCTTTCCCGGAAATTGAGACCCGAGAGTCACGAACGGAGACTTAG
>Ga0126342_10019212_pt1 | contig 11634 bp, 13 predicted proteins | sample Cyp1metagenome_FD_92528 | JGI IMG/M metagenome (GOLD analysis project Ga0126342, IMG submission 92528) | Coral microbial communities from Lord Howe Island, Old Settlement Bay, Australia - Cyphastrea 1 metagenome | ecosystem: Host-associated > Invertebrates > Cnidaria > Coral ... | reverse complement strand
TGAAGGTGTGAAGATGTAGATCTGCAGATGTGAAGGTGTGACGATGTAGATCTGCAGATGTGAAAGTGTGAAGATGTAGATCTGCAGATGTGAAGGTGTGAAGATGTAGATCTGCAGATGTGAGGGTGTGAAGATGTAGATCTGCAGATGTGAAAGTGTGAAGATGTATATCTGCAGATGTATTGCAACGGCTGCTTTTTTACGAAGAACTCTTCGCAGGCGCTCTCGGGTTTTATCAACCAATCTGTAGTGACTTGGTTTTTAAAACTGCCCATTCAGTTTTGGCCAAGAAAATTATAAACCAAACTGTAGACTTTGTCGGTGGCTTGGTGCTGGGTTCCAATCAATTTATAGTGACTTTGTGTTCTCAAAGTGCCAAATGTTGATTTCCAAGAAATTTTCAAAACCAATCTGTAGTCATTTTTGGTGTTCGGTGTTGATTCCCAAGAAAATTACAGAACCAATCTGTAGCGACTTTGTTTTTTTAAAAAGTGCCCGATCAGTTTTGGCCAAGAAAATTATAAAGCAAACTGTAGACTTTGTCGGTGGCCTGGTGCTGATTTCCAAGAAATTTTCCATACAGATTGAGCCTTACAGAATGGTTTTGTTTTTTTGGCTGAAAACAACGAACAAATCTACAAAATGGTTTGTAGTTTTTTTGAGAAATGTCAATTCATAGTTCACAAGTAGGTTTGGTTTTACAGAATGGTTTATTTTGTTTGAGGGGGAAATTTTCACAGATGGGTTTATGTGCTGAACAACCGTACATTTTTTTCAGAAAAATGAAGAAACACATGACTTTTTTAAAGGAACACTACTAAATGGTTTATAACATATTTTTGGATTTGGCCACAGATTGGGGTTGGCTTTACAAAATGGTTTGGATTCTTTTCTAAAAACAACGAATACATCTACAAAATGGTTTGTAGTTTTTTTTGGGAAAATGCTAACTCATTGATTCAAAAATGATCGGGCCTTACAGAATGATTTATAAAACTCCTGGAAATCTGAAGTTATTTCTACAAAATGGTTTGTAAAATAATTGCTACACAATGGTTTTGATTTTTTTTCCTCAAAATGCATTTCAAAACCATTTTGTAGGGAGCCTTCAACCATTCTGTAGTGGGGTGGGGTTGGGTGCCTCTACGCTTTGGCTCCCCCAACCCAACCCCCTAAATTCCGAGGGGGATGGTGCAGCACTTCCTATGATCATACTATGGCCTGGCTTCACCTCTTCATTGCAGGCGCAGTACTTTAGAGAGATGGGCTGGAAAAATCGCAAAACGCATTGGTACGAGGCTGTCAGCTCAGAGGTCCATTGTGTTGAAAGAAGTCTCGCAGAATTGCTTCGTTTTTGATATTGTCAAGTTCAAAACTTGAGAAAAGTCTCGCAGAATTGCTTCGTTTTTGATGTTGTGAAGTTCTAAAATGAAGGAGGTCTCGCAGAAAAGCTTCGTTTTTCAGCTTACAACTTCCAACTCATTCCAATTCCAAATTTCAAGGAAGTCTCGTAAGATAGAAAGACAGACAGGTAGACAGATAGATAGATAGGTAGGTAGATTATTCGACAGGTTATTAGATAGAAAGACAGACAGATAGACAGAGAGATAGATAAACAATAGACAGATAGATGGAAAGAAAAATAGATAGTCAGATAGATAGATACACAGATAGATAGACAGATAGACAGATAGACAGATATATCTAGGCAAATTTGATAAGTAATGATAATAGATAGACAAATAGATAGATAGGTGGATAAATAGCCAGATAGATAGACAAATAGATAGGTCGACACATAGACAGATAGATAGATAAACCGATAGACAGATAGCCAGAGAGAGAGATAGACAGATACACAGGTAGATAGACAGATAGCCCGACACTCCAACGACCTTTCAATCCATCAGTGGGTTCGCTCTGCCATCCATGATTTACAACAACCCACCTCTCCTATAGGTTTCCTATCTTTGAAGCTTCCCCCACCGCCTTGTGCGGTACTACTGATACTGCCGAGAAAGGTGCGCGGTGCCAAATATTATATATATATTATGTTTTGTTTGTTTACGCATTATACCTACATTTATATACACAATTACAAGTGTGTATATATTTATTGATTTATATATATATATATTATATATATATATATATATTATATATTATATATATATATTATATTTACGTGGAAAACCATAAAAACATGTTTTTGTCCACACAGGTTTGGACATTTTTTTTGGTCCGTTACGTTTTTTCCCAAGTACGATCATGTCCGGCTGCAATCCCTTTACTTAATAGGGAATCTTGGATTCGAAATGACAGGTCCGAAAGGCAGCGTTTGGGGTAATATGTTGAAATATGGTTACTTCCTTTCCAACATGATGTAACATGGTGCTGAAAAATTACTAGTTTTTTTTGGTACACCCAAATTGTGTGGCAAGTATCGAAGTATTTGCGGCCAGATTTGGGCACCCTATCATGACTCCCAATCTGCTCCATTTTGGGCTGAAATTACTCTTTCAGAGGTTGTCGGAGGATGTTGGAACCCGGGGCCTGTCAAAGGATTTGACCAACCCCGCGCACTCAAAAACTCAAATACGCAATCGAACCCAAAAAAAACCGTCGGCTGCGGCTAAAACCCATAGTGAACAAAACAAAATGTCCACACGGGTTTGCAGGTGCGTATACGTGTCAATGACTCTGTTGAAAGGTACGTGTCTATATTTAGATATGTATGTGTATATATATATATATACATACATACATAAATTATATATATATATTATAAACTTGTCCGGCCCTTTCTTTACTGTCTCTAGCATCACCTTTTTGAATTAGTTCATGGTTCGCGACTTTGCATTACTGTAGTTCGATGTAGTATGTAGTGCTTCTTTCTCCCGAGGCGAAAAGGTCGTGGAACTCGGATGCGGTACGGGATTACTTGCCCAGGAGGCCACAAACAGTTTCCATTCCTAGCGGCTTGAACGAAAGAGAACTTTGAAAAGGATTAGTAGGGATGCGTTGATTTTTTTGGTATAATTTCTATGCATACTCTTGATTATTCCCCAAACAGAATGTCCACACTGAGGGGTTCTTACGGTAAGTGTAAAGGCCGGTGCTTGATCAGGGTGCTCACTCTGGGGCACGGCATTTTTCCTGTAAATTTCCGTATGACGTGGCTCATATATGAAATGTTGAAGTGGATTTCGACTGCGCAGGCTCGCACAAAGTCTGCGCCGCGGTTTTGGGGCACGGCATTTTTCCGGTAAATTCCCGTATAAAGCGGCTCTTGTGGCATGTTGGTGTATTTCGACTGTGCAGGCTCGCGCAAGGTCTGCGCCGCGGTTTTGGGGCGCATTTTTCCGGCAACTTTCCGTATAAAGTGGCTTGTGGCATGTTGACGTGCATGTCGAGCGCAGGCTCGCACAAAGACTACGCCGCAGTTTTGGGGCGCATTTTTCCGGTAAATATAGAATGCTTTTGAAATGTTGACGTGCATTTCGAGCGCAGGCTCGCACAAAGTCTGCGCCGCGCAGTTTATGGGGCGCGGCATTTTTCCGGTAAATTTCCGAATGACGTGGCTCTTGTGAAATGTTATTAAATTGCATTTCGATTGCGCAGATTCGCGCAAAGTCTGCGCCGCGGTTTTGGGGCGCGGCATTTTTCCGGTAAATTTCCGTATAAAGTGGCTCTTGTGGCATGTTGAGGTGCATGTTGACTGCTGTGCAGGCTTGCAAAAAGTCTGCGCCGCAGAATTAGGGCGAATTTTTTTCGGTAAATTTCCGTATAGAGTGCTTCTTGTGACATGTTGACGTGCATTTCGAGCGCAGGCTCGCGCAAAGTCTACGCCGCAGTTTTGGGTCGCATTTTCCCGGTAAATTTCCGTATAGAGTGCTTTTTGTGAAATGTTAAAGTGCGTTGCGATTGCGCAGGCTCGCGCAAAGTCTGCACTGCGGTTTTGGGGCGCTGCATTTTCTGGTAAATTTCCGTATGACGTGGTTTTTATGAAATGTTGAAGTGGATTTCGACTGCGCAGGCTCGCACAAAGTCTGCGCCGCGGTTTTGGGGCACGGCATTTTTCCAGTAAATTTCCGTAAAAAGTGGCTCTTGTGACATGTCCAAGTGCATTGTGACTGTGCAGGCTCGCGCAAAGTGTGGGTTCCGTCTTGGGCCTCAACATGATCGTCCTTAACATCATCATCTTCCTCCTCCTTGCTCGACATCATCAACCTCCACCTCATCTTCCGCAACAACATAAACATTCATTATCTTCCTGTTCATCATGCTTCTCCACATTATCCTCCTCAACGTCATCCTCTTCCTCCTTCTCCACATCATCATCCTCCACCTTCTCATCCTCCACTTCATCTTCGGCATTATCATCCTCATCCTCATCCTCCTCAACATCATCATCCTCAACATCATCATCTTCAACATCATCATCCTCAACATCATCGTGCGCGACATTAACATCCTCATCATCAGCATCATCATCGTCATCATCATCATCATCACCACCATCATCATCATTGTCAAGCATTATCCTCCCACTCCCCCACGCTGTTGGGGGTCTCTTGCCGAGAGGTTTTTTACCCTTGTATTTTCATGTGGTTGGTGTTTGAATGGTCTGTAAATAAACGTAAATAAGTAGGTACAATATACATCAATATACGGCATCCTTTACTTTTGTTCAATATTTGACCAGCCCATTGATCATTCGAATTGTCTTTTCGGTAACATTGTAGTTCCATTGTTGTTTGAGTGATGGTTGCTTCATCTTCCATCTAGCACATTTTGTACAGCGATTATATATGACAATTTGGGCGTCCTGGAGAGTTTAGACAGTTGGGCCTCCACCTCCATTTCGCTGACAGAGTCTCAGCAGTTTTCGATTGCTGTGAGCCGATTTCGCCCCAGGCAAAAAGGAGGGATCTACTGGGAGTTCGCGACTGACACAATATTGATATGGTTGACCAATGACATGCAAGAGTCTGCAAGAGGTTGATGTTTCAAAATGTTTCAAACATTTTTGGCAGATTTTGACAATACTAGCAACAAGTTGGCACGATCCGGAGTTCCAAGGTTGACATGTGCCCAGCCATGATCCAGAGAGCGAACGAGTCTTGGATCGAAGCGGTTGCAAAATTATAAGGAAAGGGGACAAAGGAGTAAACCCGATGATCCTTCACCATGGATCTGAGGTCTGAATATATGGACCAAGCAGTTCTGGACAACATCCTTGAGTTCTACCCGCCTCAAAGCACAAGACCTCAGACAAACTATACATCAATATGCATCATATACATCAATGTACATGATCAACATATATCGACGTAATACTCAACACTATCACAAACAGCATATGATCAATTCGTTTCAAATCCGGCGGTGCGTTTCGAATGTGGGTGCAATATCAACAATTCCTGCTCCAACCCTGCCTGAGCACAGCTGTGAGCTGCTTTCAGGTCCAGACGCCGTTGTGCTTTGCAATGTGGTAGAGCCATATTCATCCGAGGCCGGGATTATCGGGATTTGCCGATGGCCAGAGATGGCCACTTCTTGACCTTGCCTTTGACAGGAATTGAACCTCATGTAATCATAGGCAAAATTGACTTATGCTATCTCATGCAATCTCACGCGTGCTCATGCTACTTGGTAGGTGAGACGACTTCTGTTCTCCCACGTTTGGGAGTTCTTGTCTCCCGGTGGGCACGACCCATACACAACGTTTGTGTGATTCCAATTTGTCTTGCATTATTCAAATTTATCTCGAATGATTCAGACTGTGCATTTTAGATTTGACCAAGGCAGGTGATTGTTGCGGTGACAGTTGGAAAGACTGGCTTGGGACACGTGCTCAGATGCAGAAACTGTTCAAATTGCAACGGAGACTGGTGGCAAATGGTTCAACAATCATGAGGTGTTTTAGCACAAGCGCTTTACCAGTCCGAATGTATATTTATATAAGATTATTTAAGTGAGTAACATTCTCTCCGACAGTAGCAACAAAGTCTAGTTTGCCATTTTGGAGATTCGCCTGCTTACGAACTTGGACAGTAAATGCCTCCTGATTCTGATCGTTTGAGGTACAGAGTTCGAATCTTTGCTGGACCTGGTCTTCCCTACTGTCGTGTTCTCGGCCGAGACGAGTATTTCTGGCACAGGCTTTATGAGAAGCAAGTATCAGCATATTATATATATATATATTTCCTTCTTGCATTGATTTGCAACCTGTCATGTATGAAAGAAACATAAAGAAACAGCATCACAATACGTCAAAGAATAATGGACACAAGTTGGATGCAAAGATCTACAGAAACAGCAGCATATAGCAGCATCAGTTGAAGGATAGTCTTGTGACTTGTGTAGCAAAGTATGGGGGGGCGGGGTTGTCCTCCAATCGCAAATTCTTGTTCGTGTCAGGCCACCCCACTGCAAGCCGACGAAATTGAGGTGGAACAGCTGCTGAGTCTCTGAGTCAAGTGTTTGGCTTTGCGAACATTTGTGATTTGAGTTTTTTGCAGTGGTTGTTCAGGGCGCGAGATATACTGTATCACTTGTTCTTGAACAAAGTGTTTCTTGGATATCAGAATTGCCACCTTTCAGGGCCAGCATGGCACTTCAACATATATACTTCAAACGTCTTCAAATAATTTCGGGTATTTCTGTGTCAGTTGCGCGCAGCTTTCAGGAAGAACTTCTTGCTGCGGGCTTTGAAGTTGCACTACCAGAGCTCATCAGGGTTCAGCGACAGGCCAGGGGTGCAAAAGACTGGGATTTGTTTCTTCATGGTCCGAAGATGTCCTAAGCTTGATGTGGCTTTTGAGTTTAATATAGAACTCTATGTATCTCCATGTAATATAGAATTACTTAAAATGTTGTAGTTATATCAGCTATATAATATTCTGTATGTTTAATATGACGAGTTTTTTTTTCCCCTCTTTTGACCTCAGCAATCCAGCTGATTTTTTCTCATTGAAGCTTCCGCAGCTTTCACTCTCCAAGCAGCCTCCGAGCTCTAAGCAGTGCAGATGCTGTGGTCCTACATGGTCCTGTAGTCCTGCGGCTCCACAGTTTCAAGTCCAACATGTTCCATAGATTTCCATAGATTTCCATAGATTTCCATAGATTTCCATAGATTTCCATAGATTTCCATAGTGATCATAGTCCATATGCCACAAACATGGCCAAGCCAACGAGAAGTCTTGAAAAAGGCATATGAATGGCATTGAATGGCCTGTATTTTTGGTGACAGTTCCCTAGTTGTTACATGTCGTTGCTAGTATCTTATCAAGTTCAGAGCCAAAGCGGTTCAATCTCAACAAGACGCCACCGGACTGAGCATTTGTTGGTCAGCCGGTTTGTTGGTGGCCATGGCATTCAGATTTCGGAGGGAAGGTGATCGCATCAAGCACCGAGTACATATGGAGCGTGGCTTGGCACCAATCATGTTGTCACAATTTGGAGTACAATTTGTCACATGTGTTCAATGGTATGCACATGTTGTCGCTGTGCACATGTTGGTCCAAAGTTGCACGCAAATCATGGAAGTATCTTGAACGTATTGCCGTACTACTGTAGTAGTGGTTTGTGCATGGTTTGTGCATGGTTGTGCCCTTCAGTTGCCACTGCGGCATGACAGGGATGGGTATCTCACCTTGGATCGAGGACATCCAGAAATGTGAGCGGCTAAAGCGGCGAAATATGCTTGAGTCACATTTGCACATTGCGTGTCAATCTCAAACCAATCAAATTCACAGTGAAACAGGACTTCAAATGGCGAGTCATAGATTGGCACTACCAGTTCTACATGGGGCCAAAGGCCACGTCAAGCACTGTGACGTGTGTAAACCCGACGGATTTTGTTACATTTTATGACCATTATGACCCCATCAGGTGTCCTCAAGCTGTATGTACACAACCTTTTAAAGCAATTAGATACCAAGATAGCCATAGATAGCCTGATTCTTTCTGAGGTGATGATGTTCACCAAGGTGTTGCATGTTCATGCATGTTCATGCATGTTCATGCATGTTCATACATGTTCATGCATGTTCATGCGTGTTCTGAGTTCCGAGATTGACAATGTTCGCATCTTTGGAAGGAAGCCAAGCAAACAAGAGCGAATACTTTGAGAGAAGATGGAATGATCTGACATGTTCTGACACTTGAACTTACAGATATTAAAGTCTGATCCATTTTGATTCATTTTGAACATGTTTGATCTATTTGAAAGGCAGCCTCTTTTGCGTGTGCTGCCATGTGCTGCCAGGCTCGGAATGCCATTATGTCCAACCAGCGTCACTGCAGATCCATCAAGGACGGGCCTTTGTACAATATTGTACAATTATTAATTATGTACAATTGTTTTAGTCAATGTATGTCAATATTCGCCAGCTTTGTACATTTTGTACAGCAGTTCACAGGAATTTGACATAATTTGACGGATTTTTGTGGAAAGACTTTGTGTTCTCAAGCTCGATCATTTGCCGAATCGATCTGTCAGGACTCATTTGTCCCGCAAGGTCCAGAAGCATCCGATTTATCAAGGCCGAGCATGTCAGAAGATGTCAGAATCTATCAGAAACCTTTGAGCGTCTGAGACTCATCTGAGCATATCTGCGCATTTGATTGAAGCCTTGCCTCAGGACAAAGCATTTTGCCTGGACAACATGTCTGCCCCAGGTGCAAAGACGTGCAGACTTTCCGGTTTTGTGCTCTTCATTGCAGCATTGTGGTAGAAAGATGTAGAAAGTGTATGTCATAGTATGAATGTCAAGATGTGTAAGCTCTACCGCGCTCTGCTTTGCCCAGTTCGAACTTGCCAATTTCGAGGTGTCACCACTAAGAAGAAGTTCCAATCCTTTCTGTCCAGTCACTCCGAACAAGACTGGATGGAGAGAATATATTGAGCACAAGGAGAGATGCAGAGTGCAGCTATGTGCAACTCTGTGTGTCCAATCTTAGTAGAACCCGATGCGAAGTTCACTGAAGTTCAGACTCATTTCCGTTTTGGAAAGGTGTGCAAAGAAGCTTCATAGAATCTTCATAGAAATTTGTAGGAGCTAACGACAGCATACGATAGCTACATTGTGTAACGCTTCGAGTTGGTGAGGTTTGAGGTTTGTTGGATGTAGGATGTGCGTGGCGCGGTGAGACCTAAATCTCCAGCTGCAAGACAGTTCGGGGCCAAATTACCATCGGGTCAGCGGGTTCATGTGCGGTTTGTGGAAGCAGATGTGTGGCACAGAAGATTTGAACTTTGTGGAAGTGTGGGCTTCTGATTGTACTTTCCTGGCGCTCAGAACGTTTCTGGATTCTGGATTCTAAGCAGTTGAAGAAATGCAACATACTTGTACTTCCAGTATTTTGTAACAATGTTTCATTAGAGCACTATGTAACTATGTAGGTCAAACATTTGACGCCTGCATACTGCAGCTGCGGGACGGATTTGTATGGATTTGTAACAAAATGAGTACTGTGTAGTGGTGAATTGATGTGAATTGTGTCCTAACTAAAATACAAAATCATACAAAAATTACAAAGGCGTGCTTGCAATGCAATCATGTGGCATTGTGCTGTGCGTGTTGTGTTGACCCTCAGAAGGAGTTATGCAAAAACATTGGGGCATCTTTATCTCCAGCTTTCACTCTCCAGCGATTCAATTTCTTTGTGCATGTATCCATGTGCGCTTTGCTAGGCACAGAGTGCAGCACACCATGGACCCAAAGCCCAAGGCAATTTGTGCCGTCATTCTTTGGAGTTTTGTGTTGTGGCTATAGGCTGTCATCAATCGAGCGATGCACGGGTACGTTGTTTTGCACGTCCAGCATATGCATTTGCACGATTGAGATCCGTCGAGCACCTGCTGCAGTCTGGAAAGATGGTGGTCTCCGGCACGGATCACACTGTGCCGATTTTCCCAAAACAAGACTGAGAGACTCACTGAGAGACCTAAAAGATCTGAGAGCACATTGGCGCTCAAAGGCAAGGTGCATCAGATATTGTGCAAATGTGCGCACATTGTCACGATGACAATCAAGATGAAAAGAACTGCTCGCATAGATTCCTTCATCACTTCACAGAGTATCTGAGGCAAGTTTTAAACACGTTTGACCATCACAATATTGGCAGCCGTTTCACCTGACAACTACAGAATGTGCTAGTGTCAAAAGACACGTTTGGCAGCAAATGCTAAGAGCATCAAGTCCATGCCTTTCGATTCCACTTTGTCTGCGTTAATTAACGGTAACTCAAGATCGAATTGACCGATCCCGAACCTGGTCAAGCTTTCAGGCTTCAAAGTCTTGCTGAGAAAAGAGTAGTCAACACATGTCAACTTGACATAACTTGACATCATGTCAACAATTGTCAACATATGTTTGCAGGACGTGGAACAGCCTCAGCGACGCTCATTTGTGCCGGTCATAGTTGGAGAATGTTGGAAGGAAGTGAACCTTGCTTCTTGTGAATTCATGGTTCACAAGGCCATTTTGATCGGCAAAAAAAACTCTGCGTAACGAGCAGATTTCCAGCCTGACGCTCTGCTCTCAGACTGACCTCGCAGCTTGGGATTTTTGTCATATTTTGCAATGTTCAGGTCTCAGTGGGAAAAGGGTCACCGACCGAGCCACAAGCTGCAAAAGCCAGGATCATTGCAGATCATTGCAGATCTATCAGCAGACAAAGTCCCAAGGCTCAGATTCCCAGGCTCGTTCACACCATGAATCACCAGCCTTTTGACTCGCCATGACTTGGATTTTGAGCTTCACCGGATAAGCCAGGGCAAGCTTCTCATCACGACGGCAACATACAGCAACCATGGCCTTGTGCATTCACTTTCAGAATCTTTCAGATCTTTCAGCTTTCAATATTTTTTGGCCGTGTTTTGTGCCTTAGGCGCAAAGCCCAATGGAGTCTCTGGCTACATCATGGTGCATCCTGGTGCGGGAAGCTTTTGCAAGGCTTGGATTAGTGAGGTTGAGACCGTTGCAGTGCCCTGGCTAGTTCCAAGGACAGGTAACGTGTTGTGATAAAATCTTAATAAAGTAGATTAAGTAGATGTTTAAATCTTGTGATCATTAGCGTTTATTTAATTTTTTATAATATTTATATATATTTATATGCGTTTATGTTGTATTAATTACATTTAAAATTACACTATAGAATCCTGCACGGATGAAAACCATAATTCCTTTGCGGAGATCGATTGGAACACATCATACAAATTGCCTGTAGTCTCTGTGACCTCCGAAATCCTCTGCTAAGATTAGGGTTGGCTGATGAAATTATACAACAGCCACTGGATGTGATGTTGTGTTCGAACTGCCGGTCCTCCTTTTTTTTCACATATGGGGTATCCCAAAGATGATCAAGGATGAGGGTGGCAGTGGCTGACTGTAATTTGTTGATTCCCCACCTGCCAGGTGAGGGTTGTTAGATTTTATGTCAGCTGTCCCACCTCCGCCTCCTCGTCCTCCTCCTCTTCCGCGTTCTCTTCCGCCTCCTCCGCTGGACCTCAACTGCAAGCTCTAGATCGCAGTGTTCCCCGCCGGACCCGAACAGCAAGCTCAGGATCAGAGTGTTCCCCGCCGGACCTCAACTGCAAGCGCTAGATCATGCTAGATCGCAGTG
>Ga0126342_10019211_pt1 | contig 11635 bp, 6 predicted proteins | sample Cyp1metagenome_FD_92528 | JGI IMG/M metagenome (GOLD analysis project Ga0126342, IMG submission 92528) | Coral microbial communities from Lord Howe Island, Old Settlement Bay, Australia - Cyphastrea 1 metagenome | ecosystem: Host-associated > Invertebrates > Cnidaria > Coral ... | reverse complement strand
TAAATTGTTGTTTAAAGGGGATCAATTAAAAGTCAAATTGGCCAAACTGAAATTTTCGGAAATTGGAGATGGATGCCTGTTTTTAGTATTAGGGGGACGTTTAGTATTAGGAGGAAGGGATTACAATCGCAAGACGCTACTCAAGCAGCCATTCCACTGCGATCTGCAGAGACTGAGTTGCCAAACGCAATAGAATTGCAAGACGCTGCTGTAAACCACATCGCTGTGATGCACCAGTTCCATTGCACAAAGTGTCTCAACAGATGCAAAACAAAATAGCACAGCAGCAACAAAGAAGAGAAAGAGTCACCTGGAACCATCAGTTCCACTGCGAGCGCATTTCGAGCAAGATTCCACGGCAAAGCGACGACACCCTAGACCGTCGCGCGCGCGAGCCTACTTTCCTCCGCAACGGAACCTCCGTGTACCCGAAAAAACACAATGTTTCCTGCAACTCCCAACATGCAAATCGCATCCATGATGTAGCAGTTCCAATGCGATCTGCCAAGAATGACTTGCAAAACACAATACAATCGCAAGACACTACTGGAGACCAAGTACCTTTCTGGGCTAGCGAGAAGGTGACGTCATGATCTCCTAAGGCACATGCCAACTGGACACAATGATCTCTGGGCTAGTGAGAATGTGACTTCATGATATCTTAAGGCACATGCCAACTGGACACAATGATCTCTGGGCTAGTGTGAGAATGTGACTTCATGATCGCTTAAGGCATGTGCCAACTGGACACAATGATCTTTGGACGAGTGAGAATAAAACCATCCGTAACTCGGAGTTTCCTCCGTGAAACTTCCTTTGAAAATTTACTTAACGATAAAGAAATTTTGGTGTAATTTAATCATGATTTTGGTATTTTGCCAATTTGATGATGTAATCTGAATTTCACTTAAATCAAGTTTGAGAATTGGGAAAGAGACAACATGCTGCAGTTTACACCCTTTTGCCGTGTCAGTTAGTTGCAAAAAAACCGTGCAAAATCTACCCCGTAGTTCAAAAGAATTGGCTCCACAGTGATCCGGGCTTAACTAAAGTAGAACGACGTCACCACAACATCACTAGGGCTGATGGTCACTGGAAATAATTCCTTAAATGATCTTCCTTCAGCGTGGTGAATTGTTGCAATTAAAATCCAGGTATTCTCATTGGATTGGCAGGAAAATCTACAGTAGAACCATAAAATATGTGGTGACAGAACAAAAAACATGATTTGGTGGGGAAAACCAGCCAGTTTCCCGTAGATTTTCCCTTAAACCAACCCATTGATATTGTGTTCCTCGACTTCCCGCTATGGTTTCCTTGTTAACATGGCCATAGCTTGGGTGGTGTTCCATTGACACATCCAAATATCCTAATGTCGATGTGTATCCCATTACAACCTATTGTATAATAATGTATAATATGTATATATATATATACATACACAAGCAATATATACATATATATATATATGTGTGTGTATTGTATTCCATTATAACCCGCTATATCTCCTACATCCCTTGTATCCGCTATCCCTTATGTCCCCGTTTTGTACCCTTGTGCTGAGGTGCTGGCGTGATGCCAGATGGAAAGGTGGGAGAATTTTGCGCCGCAACAGACCATGGAGAGTAAACTAAAATTGCAGGGTCAGACATTGGTAAATTGCCAATAATCAAACCCATTAATTTGTGGTACACCCACTAATGTTGGTCATTTTCATTTTAGTATTTCTGTGGTAACTCATCCTTAATATTGCCATCCTCAATATTGCCATGAATGGGCGCTACAAAACATCCAATATTGGAGGTGTATTATTAGGGTTCCCACATTAGTTGGTTGCTTACACAATCATTCACATATGTATTTTTAAACCTGAAACATTTTTGCCTGAAATTGAAAGTGCCGTATTTGTACGTGTTTCAGGTTTTCAACACATAAACAAAAATTACACAAAATGATGTGATGATCAATCCAAAATTTGTGGTGAATTGTCATGATTTTATTTCTGCTGACATTTTGGAACTGTTGCTACGATCCCAACATGACCCGAGATCGGTCACTTTTGAACTTGGATGGCGAGAACTTGATGGGCAAATCTCCCAAAACGGTAGAAACGAATGATGGTTGGATGGTTATTGCTGACCCCCCTAAGTTTTTCCAGTTTTTTCCATGGCTCCCAACAAAATCCTGGTTTTCCAACTTATGATACTTCTGTCATCTATTCATTTTGGGTCCCTGCTTTGGGGTATCTAACATCGGCTGGCAGGATTGCCAGGAAAAAACCATGGGAGGGTGAGCCAAACATGGGAGAGTTGACAAAAACATCAATATAATCAATACTAGCTGATTGGTGGTTTGGAACATTACTTTCATTTTTCCATATATGGGGAAGAATCATCCCAACTGACTTTCATATTTTTCAGAGGGGTTGAAACCACCAACCAGCTAGCCAGTGCTGAAATTTTGAAGACCCAGAAAATTGCTCAATAAACAACATTATCTTGCATTCAACATCATTGTTTTGGTGCCAAAATTCCGCGCTCCAGACATGCCATACTCCTAGCGATCTGAAAATGACCAGACCAAACGCACAAATATGTGTTAATACTGGTGGGATCATAACAAATGGTTTCAAGGCACGTACTTTGAATATCTTTGAATCTGGTTTTTGGATTTGGTTGTTGATACACAACATGATACATATTATAGATCATGGATACGATATCATTTTACTATGGATGATTTTATGATTGTACAATCGGGGGAATTTTCTTTCTCTTCGATGTGGACAATAATTTTTCCTATCTTTTCCATAGAGATATTAACGATGCCTCATCGTCAGATATCAATACAGCAACTGTTCAATATAATATGATTATACCTGTTGTAAATCATATTATCATTGTAGATAATAACTATTAGATATCCATAATAATGCCAAAAACCCAATAATGAACCAACCCATTTATCAACCATTTGAGGGTCATTTTATATCATCCCACTCATAGAGGTACGGTATACCCAATAATAACTCCAATTTGGGATAGTTTGTTATTGGGCCTACCACATTCCTTAGATAACAACTGCTAAATACTTAGCTTAATACAGCTCTTGAATATTTCCATAAGTTGTATCAAACTCAAGTAGATGGTTTTTCCAAGAAAACTCCAAAAACAGTATAGTATATATGGATATATTATGATATATTACTTTGGTAAATTCACACAGACCCTGAAAATTTTAGTGGAAACGAATCTTCCAACCCATATCTGGCAGGGTCGTCATGATAATTTAGCAGAGGGTATAGGATAACATGTTAGAATTATATTTCATGATATATACATGTATATATATAAATGAATGACCATGATGGTAATATTCTAAACCATCAATTGCTATAAATTATTGCAAACCAACATTATAGGATAATAGATCGTAACAGATGCTTACTAATATATGGTATATGATATATTATGATGGTTGGTGGTTTGGAACATGAATTTTATGACTTTCCATATATTGGGAATGTCATCATCCCAACTGACGAACTCATATTTTTCAGAGGGTTGTTTTACCACCAACCAGATTTGGTTTTTACCTGGTTTTTATCTCATAGCCCAGATTATTTTTAGGTTTACCAGGTTAGTGAATTATTATTGCAATTTGCCCAGATATATAGTTTACCATATAAATATATATATATTACTAATGATTGTTTACCATATCTTGGTTAGGGGTTATCAATTGGCCCGCCGTTGGCCCGTGCCAGGCGGTCATCTCAGGTGGAAGTTGGGGAGCCGTTCCGAGGGGAAGGAAAGCTGCGAGGAAAAACCAAGGAACATGTAGAAAACTAAGGACTAAGGAAGAAAATTAAGGAACACCTGGAAAACCTGGAACAAGAACCAAGGAAAACCTGAGCAAAAACCAAGAACAAACGGTATGTTTAATGATTTTAACATATTTTAACTATTAAATAACTGACTTTAAGTAACAACATATAGTGACCATCAACGAAAAATAGGGATTTAACCAACAAACACAGCGGTGTAATATGGGAGTTAATGGGGGTATGATATATATAAGCAGAATCGGGAATATCTGAATTAGATTTGACAAATAATTTCAAATGAATAGAGACAACCGGGTTCTAAATTCCAAATCTTGGGTTGAACATAGACCAGGCTTACTTTTCAAAATCATCTCACTAAGATGTTGGGTATTTATAAAGGGGATATATGTCACCAAGGTTTTTTCACCAACTATATTGAGATGTTTTGTGCGAAATATTTTGTTTGACTGGGGTGATAGGTATCATAAGTAACAATGATCAACTTGTAGTGTAAAGATATTCAATGTGTCCAATGTGATAAAATGGTTGTTTGTATGACTTACACTCTGGTAAATACCAACAGTTCGCTATTGAAGCCATGGCCCATTTAGATCGTTGGTATTTACCTATTAAAAATGGTGATTTTTTTCACAGCAAAAACCCACGAGTTGGAGGATTCAGAATCCCTGGATGTGCAGCCGCAGGACTCCTGAGACCGAAAACCACAAATTGCGAATAGAAAATCTGCCAAGCCAAAGCAAAAAATGTCGCAAACCACCATAAACCATCCCCCAAACCATAAATGGATGGAATTTTTATGTCATCCCTGAATGGTAGTGAACCCCGCATTATCAAATCATTATCATCCATTGTCCCCCAACAAAATTATTGGTCAACTCCACATCATATGCCTATGATACATAACTGGATGGAAATCATACCAGAGATTCCACTCGAAGTTCAACTTGTAACAGCAGATCAACAAACCGACAAACCATTGATTCATTTAAAAGCTCTAGTCCTGTGTCCAACCATAATATCACACAATGACACATGTTTTTTCGGATTTGAAGAATTGTGTACCCCTAAAATTGGCGAAATTTGGCCCTAAATAAAATATACCCCATCAAATAATACACAGCCTAAAATGGGGATATAACATGATATAACCCAAAAAATAACTGTATTTGATGGCCTTTTTTGGGGCAACAATCTCATTTTGGCGCATCGACAATCATCGACACCCTAAATGTTCTTCGCAGCGCGCCAGCTGCGGAGGTTCGCAGGTGATGATCCGTGAACCTCCAGAAGAGGAGATCAACCACCGCTGAGTCGTCGATGGTTGATGCGAAGAAAGTGTTTTTTTTTAGGGGAATCAATGGGAATATCATGTTTTTTTCCATGAAGATTTTCCGAGTCGATGATTTTCGGAGGACTTTCCCTTTTTGGGCAATCCACTACGACTGGAGATTCCGTCTTTTTGGCAATATATGTTATATACCCTCCGGTAGACTGCTACATAGCTATTGAAAATGGCCATTTATAGTCGATTTTCCCATTAAACATGGTGATTTTCCATAGCTTTGTTAGTTTACCAGAGGGTATGTATATATATATATATATATTTTTTTTGGGGGGGTCCCTTTTCGCAAATCCAAGATGACGTGAGTGGTTGCACTTTGCAAACTATCCAGGTGAGGTGGGATTTCCCCATCATCAACAGATATGGAAAGATAATGAAAGATATCCAATGGGTCAACACCATTCAAAACCTATGACATGACATGAGCTGCGAGAAAAAAAACGGCAGTGGCAGCCCATTTATACCAGCTATTTTGATGTGAACGCAAGGGCTGCAGGGTTTACCAAAATGGCTTCCATAGCAACGTGTTAAATCACTTTAAAGGGTAATTGTAAGATTAATCATCGACATGAGGATATTCATATATATATACATATTAATGATGGATTGGGAATTGATATCTGATGAGATGAGAACATCTACTCTCATATTTTCCTATATTTGTACTATATTTTTCCATCGTTTCCTTTATTTTCCAGCCACAGCCCATGTTTTTTTCCCAGCTGTCGTCAGCCATTGGGAATGTCCACCTCCAACATCGATGAAATGGTTGGAGTTGGGCGGCAAACATGTTGGAGCCAAAAACACGGAGACTTCTTTAACTAAATTATTTTTGGAGGTAACAAATTTAGGAATACCCTACAAATTTAAGAGATTAATATATAACTAAATTTGGAGTTTAAAAAAACATAGGGTCAATAATCGTTAATATTTGTTATTGAACATAGGGTAAACAATCTGACTGCAAATCACCGTTTTTGATGTCCCAAATCGCAATCTGTTCAATAACCATGGTAACCATAGGGTATCTTTTGCCAAAAATAGCTGCAAACATCTGCACTTCGATGTGGAAAAACCATTGATCATTTTTGGAACCGGCTTCCCCATGGGTCCACATCTTTCTGGTTCACAAGGTCGCTTGTCGAATTCAGCTCTTGAGAGGTGTCTGTCCGGAAAATCATGTGATATGAGAAATATATCCAGAAATGGGGGTTTCCGAAGTCAGTTTGGGGTACCCATAGTCATCACCCATTGTTGTGGCTGGGATAACTTCCATGAACCATCCAGCGATAAAGGGGTAGGTACGGTACCTCCATCTATGGAAACTCCAATTTCCCATGCCGCGATGGAGGTGCCCCTACCACATCCCCAGTGACCCATTTCTTGATGCATTCCCTTGATCAATGGGAGATCTTCAGGATCCTAAAATGGAGGTACGTTAGTACCATAGGTACGTTAGTACCATATTTTTGGCCATATTTTGTGGGGATATTCCCTGAAATTTAGGCCTAAAAAATAGGCCTTATATATGGTAGGTACCTCCAATTTAGGTTCCTAAAATGGCCATTGACTTGATGTTTTTCCATGATGTTTAGTCCCGATGTTGCAAAAAAAGGACGGGTACTTGTAGTAAATTCTTCCATGCACATTCACTACTTGAGCATGCTTGGAATCTACCATGTTTGAGGGTACAAATATGGTTCATATTAGATTGGAATCTGTATTTGCGATCAAGTATGGTACAAATCTACCTTCTTTGGTATCAAGTATGGTACAGATTCCAATAATTTGCTGGTGATTTGTACCATCCAAGTACCCATGGGGAAACCTTGGGCACAGGCTCCAACAACTAGTGGCGCCCGGATGATGATTTCATTTTGATGGGGTTTTCCCCCTCAGGTTTCCCAGCCTTTTAGAAATCCATTTGGCTATTGGTCAAAACCCTGTTACACCTAGTGAACCCCAAAATAGCTGGGATTTATGGATGTTCATCCCACTAAAAATGGTATTTTCATAGGTAACTTGACCCACCCCCATTTAAAAGAAATGGTCACCATCGTTGCAGGATGCTCCGATCTCGGTGCCGTCTTCTTTGAAGCTGCCGCAGCTCGGAATTGACATTTTTCGACCCAAATCCGTGAGTTGGGATTTGGAAGATTACCCGGCCTGGTAAACATACAAAAAGCTATTGAAAATGGCCATTGAAATAGTGGAATTACCCATTGAAAATGGTGATTTTCCATTGTTTTGTAAACGTTTACCAGAGGGTAGTTTCTGCAATTTTTGGAGAAGCAGAACGAATATATCAATATGTCAACGCAGATGAGGGAAATGGAACAGGTTGCTGCGACACAACCAGAGATTTGGTGGTAACGAACGTGCCCACAGAATATGGTGGTAAGAGGCAGCGTTGCGCCGCCGAACTTGAAAACTGAGAAGAATATGGGTTGAACTGTTGAACCATCAATAATAAAGCATCTATATAGAGATTTAGACGAAAAAAACAAATGCTGGGGGTACTTTTGACCATGGAATGGTAGTTGGGGAAATAGATTGGTGAAGATACGCAGCTGGTTTATGTCATGGAACATCCAAAAACTGGATGATGAAATGGGGTCGCACTATAGGAAACCTCCATATTTTCCATGTGATTATGTGGATTATGTATGGAATCCATGTATGGAATCGTTGGTAACCGGTAACCCATTGAATATGGATTTAGGACTGGTTGCTGGTTTCAACATAGCACTGAACTGAAACTCATCCCGGAATCCGTTCTAGATTAGACTTCAGTCTTGTACATGTTCTTTTTTGTGAAGACTTTTCGGCTACACTCGCCGTGGTGAGTGTGTAATTTTTGATGAATGTCCGGTGCACAATATGGCTACGTGGATCCATCTATTGACAAAGCTGCAGCAGATGAAACTGATGAGGTGGAGCTTGAGGTTGTGTGCTTGACCGGAGAAGGACTGAAATTGAGCGTCAATCGCTCCATGCTTGGGTCTGACCTGCGCAGGTTGGTGTCAGAGAAGCTTCCATGGAAGCCAGGCGCAAAGCTCGTCGTGCATCATGTGAATGGAAGTCTGACGCTGGATCAAAACTTGCGAGAGCAAGGGATTGTTGGAAAATCTGCAACGGTGTCCTGCACTTACATACCAACTAATGTGTATACAGCCTGGCGTTATGCCTGTGATCTCCCAAATTGTGAGCGAGAGTTTGCGCTGGAAGGTGTTACACATCTTGAAGGAGCACCTCATGGAGAATATCATCTCCTTAGGAGCCTTAGAAGCATCACTTTTGACCACAATTTCAATCAAAGCCTGGAGCGGGTGACCTTGCCATCAAGTCTTCAAAGCTTGAGTTTTGGCGACAGTTTCGACCAAAGCCTGGATCGGGTGACCTTGCCATCAAGTCTTCAAAGCTTGAGTTTTGGCCACTGTTTCAACCAAAGCCTGGATCGGGTGACCTTGCCATCAAGTCTTCAAAGCTTGAGTTTTGGCGACTGTTTCCATCGAAGCCTGGAGCGGGTGACCTTGCCGTCAAGTCTTCAAAGCTTGAGTTTTGGCCTGAAATTCAACCAAAGCCTGGAGCGGGTGACCTTGCCATCAAGTCTTCAAAGCTTGAGTCTTGGCGACTGTTTCAACCAAAGCCTGGAGCGGGTGACCTTGCCGTCAAGTCTTCTAAGCTTGAGTTTTGGCTTCTGTTTCGACCTAAGCCTGGAGCGAGTGACCTTGCCATCATGTCTTCAAAGTCTTCAAACCTCGAGTTTTGGCGACAGTTTCGACCAAAGCCTGGAGCGGGTGACCTTGCCATCAAGTCTTCAAAGCTTGAGTTTTGGCGACGGTTTCGACCAAAGCCTGGAGCGAGTGACCTTTCCACTGAGGCTTCAAAGCTTGAGTTTTGGTCGAAAATTCAACCAAAGCCTGGAGCGGGTGACCTTGCCATCAAGTCTTCAAAGCTTGAGTTTTGGCGACTGTTTCAACCAAAGCCTGGAGCGGGTGACCTTGCCATCAAGTCTTCAAAGCTTGAGTTTTGGCGACTGTTTCCAGCGAAGCCTGGAGCGGGTGACCTTATCATCAAGGCTTCAAAGCTTGAGTTTTGGGTCTGGTTTTGACCAAAGCCTGGAGCGGGTGACCTTGCCGTCAAGTCTTCAAAGCTTGAGTTTTGGCCAGGAGTTCAACCAAAGCCTGGAGCGGGTGACCTTGCCATCAAGTCTTCAAAGCTTGAGTTTTGGCCACTGTTTCAACCAAAGCCTGGAGCGGGTGACCTTGCCATCAAGTCTTCAAAGCTTGAGTTTTGGCCAGGAGTTCAACCAAAGCCTGGAGCGAGTGACCTTTCCACTGAGGCTTCAAAGCTTGAGTTTTGGCCGGAAATTCAACCAAAGCCTGGAGCGGGTGACCTTGCCATCGGGTCTTCAAAGGTTTGGCGCTTTCAATGGTGGTGAGACTTCTTCACGTCTGGTCTATGTGAGTTCCGCAGTTTTTTCTTAGTTTCGTTTCATAGGTTCCCTGATATCGGAGCAAAAGCGGTCTCTTGTGTTCCCTAGGGCCCTAGGGCATTCTAGTGGGTAAACCCTGGCCGGGGCGTTTCATCACTTTGTTTTTATTGCATTTTGATGGGAACCAAGCAGCTAAATATCAAGCTTTTTGGAGATTATCTAAGGTTTAGCCGTTTAGCCATGACATTATGGCCCTGAATCAATATCTAAGCCGAGCTTTATTTGACATCGCAAGACGTCAACATTCACCGCAAATACGGCCGTAGGTGTGTTGCTTTGGTACCATTTACCAATATTTAACCCAACAAAGTCACATTGAGAATCCTGATTGGAACACCAAGTTTGACTATGCATTTTCGGCATGATGTCAACCCAGGATCAATAACCTCTGACCCTTAATTGGAAGAGTTACCTCCAAACAAATCGATAAATTATGATTAAGGCTGGTAGCGAGGAGCTTAGCACAAAATCTAATCTTTTGCAATGATGGTATTTATTCCCAGGTATAAACCTCTAGTGGGATTTTCCAGCCACGGGCAGGTATACTTTAACAGTTTGCTATCGAAAACCACCATGGTTTGATGTTTAATAGGTAATTCATCGTAAATAATTTTCCGTAGCAAAGTGTCAAATTGCCAGAGGGCTCCAGTTTACTCCAGGAAGCTAGTGGTTCACCCAGAAGAAATAAACCCTTGATGAAAATAGGGTTTTCTCGCAAGCCCCAAAAGATAGGACACGTAATTTATAATAACAATTTCGCATCCGGAACGAATTCCTAGCGTTCATTCTGGGGGCACCATACCCCAAATCTTCATGATAAATGATTACGAAAGTTGCAACCCCCCCTTTTCTGTAAATTTTATAAACTTGGTGGGTTGAAACCTCCATGATCCCCATAATTCTTCATGGTGGTGAAAATATCATGGGTTCATATATTATTAGCTAACTATGTAACAATGATTCTTTTTTATGGTTGGGTTCAATCCCTTTATTTTCAGCAAATCCCAATCTTGGGAGCTGAACAATGATCAACTTGAACACATTCATAGCATAGCAGAGTAATCCCCCAAAAAGATGCAAACAAGTCATATTTATCACAGTATTTCAAGGTCGTTTTTTTCCTTCCATGTTTCTATATCTTTTTTGGGGTTGTCAAATTACCCTCTGGTAATTTAACATAGCTATTGAAAATGACCATTTATAGTGGGTTTTCCCATTGAAAATGGTGATTTTCCATAGTTATGTTAGTTTACCAGAGGGTAAACAGTCTATTTATTGGACACTCATATCCCTACTTAATCTCCATCGATTGCCGTTGCGCCAGCTCAGGATCCAGAACAAGAGTTTCTTGGAGATGAATGTGGTGGCACTAGGATGCAACTAGGTTTTTTTCAAACCAAAACATGAAGATAGTGACTAGTGGTTGTAAACCACAACATGTTCATAAAACATATATAACTAACATGAGGATATAAACCAAAACATGAGGATAATATATGAATTTTACTTCAATAGATAGTGGTTCTGGATTATCGAGATATTTTGTGGGAATACACAAGTGGGAAAATGGCTGTGGATGTGATAAATTTGCTGGATCAACCAAGTGGATAGTTTAGTACAACTCAATCTCTTGCAATAAAGCTGGCTGAACTTAAACCGATGTCACGTCTCGACGTCATCATCGAAAATCGGCTTAGCAGAGGGGCATCATTCCCAAAAGCTTGAATTTTCAGGTTGGTGAATTACGCTCCACATGATGCCGGAGAAACAATGAGATATTTGGCTTGTAATTAATGGGGATTTATATATATATATATATCTAAATTGGAAGCAGGCCAAGTATGAACCTCCTGGTTCCTTCCCACCGGCCTCCAGGCCAAAACGAAAGGACACTTTCACTCCATCGCTCGTGAGTCCGAAAAGGTTCCTATCAATTGGGATTGATCCG
>Ga0126342_10019210_pt1 | contig 11635 bp, 10 predicted proteins | sample Cyp1metagenome_FD_92528 | JGI IMG/M metagenome (GOLD analysis project Ga0126342, IMG submission 92528) | Coral microbial communities from Lord Howe Island, Old Settlement Bay, Australia - Cyphastrea 1 metagenome | ecosystem: Host-associated > Invertebrates > Cnidaria > Coral ... | reverse complement strand
GTCAAACCTTCTGCGTGTAAAAGCTTCTCTGTGTAAAGATTTCTCTGTGTGAAAGCTTTTGTGTGTCAAACCTTCTGCGTGTGAAAGCTTCTCTGTGTAAAGATTTCTCTGTGTAAAAACTTCTGTGTGTAAACGCGCCTGTGTAAAAGCTTTTCTGTGTAAAGGCTTCTCTGTGTAAAAACTTCTGTGTGTGAAAGCTTCCGTGTGCAAAAGCTCTCTGTGTAAAGACTTCTCTGTGGGAAAGTTTCTGTGTGTAAATGCGCCTGTGTGTTAAAGCTCTCTGTGAAAAGGCTTCTCAGAGGCTTCTCTGTGTAAAAGCTTCTGTGTGAAAAAGCTTCTGGGTGTAAAAGCTTCTCTGTGTAAAGACTTCCCTGTGTAAAAACTTCTGTGCGTGTGAAAGCTTCGTGTGTAAAAGCTCTCTCTGTAAAGGCTCCTTTGTGTAAAAGTTTCTGTCTGTAAACGCGCCTGTGTGTTGAAGCTTTCTGTGTAAAGACTTCTTTGTGAAACAGAGTCTGTGTAACAGCTTCTGTGTGTAAACGCCCTTGTGTGTAGAAGCTGCTCTGTGTAAAGGCTTCTCTGTCTACACTTCTCTGTGTAAAAGTTTCTGTGTGTAAAAGTTCCTCTGTGTAAACGCGTTTGTGTGTGCAAAATCTCCTTAGTGTAAAGACTTCTCTGTGTAAAAGCCTCTCTGTAAAAGCTTCTGTGTCTAAGAGCTGCTCTGTGTAAAAACTTTTTGTGTAACAGCCCCTCTGTGCGTGTGTGTGTAAAACCTTTGTGCGTAAAAGCTTCTGTGTGTAAACGCGTCTGTGCAAAAGTTTCTCGCCAGCAGCATTCGTCATCATATTTTCTTGTGATGGAGAATGGAAGTTCTAAACAAGACATGATGGTGTGATTTACTTATTTTGACGGAATTCAACCTCATTGATCACATCAGACATTTAGATATACACATCGCAATCTTATATTTGCAAATGATTGATCTGGGTGAACAATTTCTAGACCCGGGCACCGCAGAAACGTACATCAAGTGCAATGGGGAAAGACAAGAGAAATAGCCATGGCCAACGCATTCGCAGAGAAGAGCGGCAGAGTAAGCGGGACCAAGACCAGCAGCTTGATAGCAAGGCGATTTGCAAAGCATGTGTGTCTCCAGCGTGGATAGTAGCAAATCTGGAAGGCCAATGGAGTCTAGTTTGCTTTGATTCACTTGGTGATAATTTCGCTTTGGCAATGCGAAAGTAGGCAGAATTCAGGCTTGCTGCCGAACGAGCACAAAGGGAGCGAATGCGAGCTATTCGAGATGAGTCTGTCGGCACAAAGACTTGCTATTTGCAGTGCCAGTTTGCCACATTCCTTAAAATCAAACTGTTAATGCCCAAAGTTCAAAAAAAACGGGAAATTGTCATTAATTATGCGCGTGTGCCTTGTCAAGGACGCTTCTTCGAAACCGTGCGCTGTGTGTGGAAGTTGGTCCAGAGCGAAGCCAACGGGATCGGCTATGATATATCATATGGTGGATGGTTGCGAAATCCTGCACCACCAAAAGGATGGTTGAAACCCTATAAATAATGGGATAAACCATCTATCAACTGGTGCAGGATTTCGCAACCATCCACTGTATGTCCCCATTTCAGATTGATGGTTAAACTCTGTCCCCTATTGGCCGCTAAGAAACCCCAGGTCTGATGCTGGCTTGTGCAATGGTCTTTGTCGCGTGCGAACCTCAGATCCACCGAAATGACCAAGACAAATTGGGAATTGACCAACAAAACAATGGCGATGTATGCAACAAAATTGTGATTTCGCAAACAAAATGGCAATGTAAGCAACACCATTTGGGATCTAGCAATCGAACACCGAGTGGGATGGAACAAACAAAATTTGGAAATTCACTTCAAACAATGGGAGCTTCATGAACAAACATGGTGATTTTAGCGGCAACAATTGAAGAGAAGTTGATAATCCAAAAATGAAGACCTCCGATTTTTGGAATGATTCGTATTCGCTTCAGTTCCACATTCTCATGAGATATTTCGCAACCCCCAATTTTCGTGGTTGGTCTCGTGTTTCTCACCTGGACAGTCCTGGCAACACGTTTCTATCGTTCTGGGGGTAATCAGATCTCATCCAATGGTTCCCCCCAAGGATTACACCGATTCCCATGGGAAAGCATTGGCTTGTTGGGATTCAATTTCTGAGACACAACCAAAATGGTGGGCAGCGTCAGCATAATATTAGTTGATTTGAATAGGTTTATTGACAAACCCAGTGGAAAACCAATGCTTTGCGTTGTATTGAATAGAAATGCATACATACAGTAAACCGACTGGGATTTCGAACAGAAAAGCAAATGTGGTCGCTGATCTCTTGAGAAACTCCGGTCTTTCGGCATCAGAGTTTCATTGCACACACCCTAGCTTTTTATGGAGGTTTCCCAAGTCACGGGGGCACTCCCAAATCATCCAAGTTGAATTCCATGGCGAGGGGATCCCCCACTTTGAGATATCCCCATATCGTAGCCTGGTTTACAAACCCATTGCATTGTAGACATATCTAAGCTACCATAAACCTGAGCTGGAAGAACACCTTTACTTATTCGACGTACCAAACATGAATGCAAATTGTTTGATGGAACATCCCCGATAAAGATTTGAGAATCCGTCATTCCATCACATATATTGCATTATTTCACACCATTCGCTATATTCTGCTGCTTGATTTTTTTTTGAAACACCATGTTGGCTATTAATCATACAAAACAACCCAGCTCTCTCTCTCTCTATATATATATATATATATATAATTATATAATCCCTTCCCCAGTTCATATTGAACACCCCCAAACGTAACCATGGTGGATGTAGGGAATGTCCACATTCCATTGGGACCATTTTACCGGGGTGTTTGATATGAACGGGGGATAATTTCTACCCACCCAGGTCGTGGCAGATGAGGATGCGCAGGTCGCGGCTTCGTCGCTGGTTGAACGACGCTGAAACAATGGGATTTTAATGTGGGTGAAACAATGCCGCAAACCACGCATTTGGGAATGGTAACCATACCACCTATCAAAATGGTGATGACATGTGATGACTGGGGGATGGTTTATTGTTTTACCACCATTAAAAGTTGATTTTCATGGAATAGAATTGGAAAGAACACACACAATTGGTGGTTTGATTGGGATACAGTTGGGATATGTAGATACAATAACAATGATAGTAAGAACAGTCAAGATACTAATGATAGCAATAATGATTAATTGTTAATTAATAATAGTAAGGATATAAATATAATTATAGTGATAATGTTACTACTCAGATTGTATTATCAAACGATTAATTCCAACACCACAAACGAGAATTATAATCACTTCTTTAAGTTTTAGCGTTGCAATGATAACCATGCACGATTACCGAATGGTGCTTACCAGTACTGCAAAAACAGTGGTATGAGAACATATGAGCATGAACGCGTATTAGTACCCAATTGGGGTTTACAAACCATAAGAGTGATGGTTATATCCGAAAATGTTCAACCAGTATACCCAAAATCTACCTCAACCTTGGTGATTAATCATTAATACCCTATATAATACCATATAATACCCTACAGTAAGTTGGGGTTCATAATGTTTCATACATGCTTTTAAAAAAAATAGGAATCTATTGTTCCTATATTGTGGGTGTGATTGAGATTTACTAAAGGAAATGGCGTTGATATGCAAATCATCGATATTACCCATATTATCCTCTGGTAAATTAGCATAGACCCTGAAGAGTATCAATTTTCATCGGAAACTAATCTTCCAACACCTATCTGGCAGGGTCTATGTTAATTTACTGGAGAGTAATTGGGCTATAATTCCTGCAGGTCAGAGAGCCTCTTCGTCCATTGGGCCGCCTTCACGAACGTGAAATGTTTATTGTTGTACCCAATAGCCCAATTTAACAGTGATTATAACAGTTGGTGCAAATAACTTCAATAAGCATGGGATATAGTAGATATCACTATAGTTAATGGGTTAAGTTATGCCCGTTGAATGAAGTGTGGGGTCTGGAGTCGGAGGTCTTGGGAGATGTTTGCTCTGGCTTTGTCAACTTGAAAACTCGTCCACGATTCTATGTTGAGCAGGCGGAAGTGTTTGGCAGTCAGAATTTAGAGGAGTTGACGCGGAGTGGTGGTTCAAAGACCTTACTCGTCACAGCGCTTTTGCAAATTTCATCACGACCTTACTGTTCTCCCTCACTGGAAATCATGCCTAGGATTCGGGAAATCATCCCCAAATGGCCTCACACTTCAGTATAGTGAAATATTATAATCTACCCAGATGAATACGGGACGTAGACGTAGACCTTATACCCCTATAATTATATTAATCAAATGCTTATTAATATTTAAAATTTATGTTTAATAAACTATAATGGTGATCATTGTACCCAAATTGGGTAACCATTATTAGTGTAATCATAATAATTTCGTATTTGTGCACTCCCATCATCATATCTATTACTATAATAACAATGATTATGGATTTTTGATACGTATGTATTATATTAAACCTCAGTTGGTGAATACTATTAACTACCTGTAACAATGATTATACAATGACAATGACTCTTATACCCAATTAGGGTTTTTATAAGCTATTGCATTAATTAGTGTGTCCAGTTTATGATTGTCATCTTAATAACTATACAATAACTATTTGATAGCTATTAACTATTTTTGTAGGTCATAGGGTCTGATTTGATCATAGGCTTTATCTTAATAGATTTTGGATATAGATCTGCCATTATAAGTTTACCCTAGGGTTTACTATATTCCAGCAATCAGAATGATCATAATTAACAACCCTAGATCATAATCATAACTATAAGATATGAATTGCATTTTAGGAAGTAACTCTTGGAATTTTCTTTCAGGTAGATCTAAATCAATAAAAAATCATAATAGATCTTGGATATTTACCCTCAGGGTTACCCTCCGGCTTTCACTAACATCGAAAATCATCATTTTAATAGGTAAATCAACTATAAACAACCATTTTCAATAGTAAACTGTTAAATTACCAGAGGGTACCATATATCTCTATCTATCTATCTATCTATCTATCTATCTATCTGTATGTACCATTATTATATATAACCATATTTGGATCCTCAATGATGGACATCATATAAGTCATAAACTCATATCATCCATATTATGTGTTTCCAGATTTTCATATAATCCATTTATTAAATATAGATATTTTCATTTAATCCATATTAAATATAAATAAAATAAATCCATATGATATCCATATCATTTTTCCTATCTCCGCAAGGTGCGTCACGAGGTGCTCCAGCTCAAGAGCGATTCCGCGCGCTTTGTGGAGAGCATCATGGCCGAGGTCGTGGCCGCCGGTCAAACACAGGGAGTTCACGGGCAAATTTGGGGATTCTACATGGAAAATGGATGAACATGGCGAGTGAGGCCAAAAATAACAAAGGAAAACCAGCAAAAAAAAAGTACATTTAGATGATTTAGACTTTAAAATTAGGAGGTGATGGTGAAAAGCTATGAGAAATTGGGATTTGTGGGCGGACAGCCTTCCAACATGGGGATAGCAAGCTGTGAAAAGATGGCTGGAACCAGCTGAAGTGGGGCAGGAGGAAATGGTGAAGTTAGGAGTACAAACAAATTGGCGGATGATTATCCCAATTTTTAGTGGAGGATGATCCCAATCCTCAAAACAAATGCCAATGAGGGACATGGGGAGACGCACATGCAACAAAAGTTCGAGATTACGAGGAAACATGCAACTAGAAATCCGATAAAAAAGATTGCGACTTGGACCAACAAAACATGGAGAGAAACTTCTGAAGATGGGGGTACAACAAATGTGGAATCATAGTAATGGGGTAAAATCATAGCAATTAATGATGGTTTATGATGTTTAATGGTCAAAGGATGGGATAATAATAGGGATATCATGTTAATGTTGGCAACCCGATGCAATAAAGAACTACCATGACTGGGGACGGCCTATAGAACCCATAAAAATTGGGATTTTGGGGATAGTTTATGGCATTGGGTTTACCACATTAGTTCCACACCTCGAGAACCCAAAAGTAAGCCACCTCAAATGTCAATCCGATGGGAATTTTGCCGTTGGATCGGAGGCTACCCTCAAAACTGAATGGTTATGAATGAGAGTAGAATCCCAAAACTGACAAGTTGATTTGTGGTTTCCTGGATGTGTTATTTATTATATATATATAGTCTATTATATAGTGATATCCCCATCCTCAATTGGTGCTATCCCTATTTGTCCCATAAATGAGGGGTTCTTTTGGGGACCCCGAGCGCCTTGACGAAAATATTTGTCAACTCTGTACGGGGAATCGCCGATGTTTCGACAAAGCCCCCCCAACAAAAATACCACCAAGACACAAAGACATCCTGGTTGGTGGTTTGGAACATTTGGATTATTTTTCCATTCAGTTGGGAATGGAATAATCATCCCAACTGACGAGCTCCATCGTTTTTTAGAGGGGTAGGGCTCTACCACCAACCAGCATCATCTGATTCACTGATTCAACTGCAGCTGTTGCTGACCGAAGAAAGGATGTCAAAGGCTCGCATGTTGCGTTGCGCATTCCGATGTCAAACGGAATGTCAAACACGGAAACCACGGCTTGTTTGAAAATGGAGCACACCCAAATTTCCACCGGGTTTGAGGAAATTCATGATCATATTCCGCATGAAATTTTCAGGGTATACCCCATGTTCAGACACAATGAATTGAGAAAACTGAGACGACTGTGCACTCAGACTTCAACCAATCGACTTCTCCCAACCAGTCGATTGGTTTCACACTTTTCTTGTGGCGGATTTTGATCAAAGAAACTGGGCAATCATAGCATAAATACATACTAATACCATGAAGAGATACTAGCTGGTGCAGTTTCGCCATAACCTAAAGAGATACTAGCTATTCACTTGTGGCAACTATTCACTTATGATTGGCAAAATGACGACATCCACTACAGCCACCAAGATTTGTCGGTCAGCTGTTGGGCAGGGAACGATTTCAACAGATTTGCACTACTTGGATCAGTCACAAAAAATGCCAACTAAGCTTGCAGTGAAGCAACTCCAAAAAGGGCTTTCTAATAAGTAGCTGGCCAATGTTGATTGGTAATGTCAACCCTGGATTAATAAACACCAAACGGCTGTTTGATTGGGGGGGTACCATTTATGTCTCATAGTGTGACTATTTGGAGGGTCCCACAATTAATAAACCATGGTTCAGTAATCCGGAGTTGACATTTATCACTTTATTTATAAATGGTCCATTTTCAATAGCTATGTTAGATTACCGGAGGGTAGCTGGCCAATGTTAATTACCCTCTGGTAATTTAACATAGCTATTGAAAATGACCATTTACAGTGAATTTTCCCATTAAACATGGTGATTTTCCATAGTTATGTAAACGTTTACCAGAGGGTAGTACATAGTGCATCAGAGTGCGAATCCATCCACTGCCCGCTGCTCGCCTCCTCGTCGCGAAATTTCACATGGCCTCTGAGGCAGGAAAACAAAAGGGGCGATTTTCGACGGCCCCATAGCGAAGTTGGTTTATGGTAGTTTGGTTGGTGGTTTCAAACATTTCTTTTATTTTCCATTTCATATATGGGATGTCATCCTTCCCATTGACGAACTCATATTTTTCAGAGGGGTAGGTATACCACCAACCAGTAGTAGATATAACATTATATACCTATAGTTCATAGATGTTGATAGGGTTTATAAACCAACTTATAACTGGGGGGCACCATCCTGTACTGAACTTAACTGTTGTGCTGGTAAAGATCTTTAAGTAGATGATCTTGTGGATGATCTGAGCTTGATCGTAAAAGCTCTAGTGAAGGTCACTATCCATCTACCGACATCTCACGTTTTGTGGATTTCGAAGTGATTGTTCATGCTTCGATCACCTTGGTTGTCTGGCAAATCTTCCATGGACACCAACGATTTCCAAGGTTGACCTTTTGCGAAGCACGGCTGATGCTTGTGAGGTTCACCGGGTTTACTTCACGCTTCACAAGTCACCCAAGTCACCCAAGTCACCCAAGTCACCCAAGTCACCGGGTCGTCACCGGGTCGTCACCGGGTCGTTCACTTGGTCGAGGCGGAAGCCGATGCACGGCATGAGATAAAGTGGAGCCAGTCGGAAGAAGACATCACACTGAGAGTTCTGGTGGACGCTGAGACAACTCCCACTCAGTGGGACGCAGTGGGACGCAGTGGGACGCAGTGGGACGCAGTGGGACCACCGCGAAAAACTCTTTTGGGGCCAATTTGGGAATTTACAGGGAGATACTGTGGATGGGTGCGAAATCCACCACCAAAAGGATGGTTGAAACCAACCCTATGAATAATGGGATGTTTACCATCGTTTTAAACTGGTGATTCGGATTTCGCTGGCCCATCCACAGTAGCTATGGAAAATGGCTGTTGATCTATGGTTAATAGATGTTAATCATGGTTTTTAACGTGGACAATAATGCTTGGCCATGGGTTGATGGATCCAAGGGATCCAAGTCACTGGTGACCAAAGATCTGTCATGTCAGCTATAGCCTCTGGTAAACGTTTACTTAAAACGTTTACAAATCACGAACTGGAAAATCACCATGTTTTTTATGGGAAAATCAACTATTTCAACGGGGCCATGGCTTCAATAGCTATGTAAACGTTTACCAGAGGGTAAGTTGGTTTGTAAACCCCACTGACTACAGTTATAACATGTTATAACTAGCATAAAGCATAGTTATTGGAGTTATTTGCACCAACTTAGCTATCTAGGGGGCAGCGAATTGTAACCATCACCGAATAGTGGGATAAATTGGTGAGTAGACTAAAAGCTGAAGAAAAAAAACACGGCCTGACAGAGGAATAGTGACTATATCCAACTAAAGTGTGGCTTGTTTGGGGAATAACTGGTTGGTGGTTTGGAATATGGCTTTTATGACTTTCCATATATTGGGAATGTCATCATCCCAACTGACGAGCTCATATTTTTCAGAGTGGTAGGTATACCACCAACAGATCAGGTTTAGAAACTGATCCTCGTGGGATACAACCATAGGACTGCATGGTTCCCATGAACATCATCCCAACCGGCTTCCCCCCAAGGACTGCTTAGATTGCTTATAAGCCGCTTCTCGCACTTCTCAAAAAACGAACCTGAAATTAAATATGAGCTGAGTTTTTTGCTCAGAAACTGAGCTAAAAAATCCCTTTGTATACAAGAGGTTGCTCCAACCCACATAGCCCACTTTGCCCAGGATACAGAAACCAAGAAAGAAGATGTGAAGTTCAAAGCGGGAAACTCAGAGTCGCCTGTCAACGTGTCAACGTGTCATACCTAGATGGTCGGTGCTGAAAAATCACTCTGTATATTATTATTGTTGTTATTATCTGTATACATATATATATATATACATATATATCATATGTGTAGCATATGATATATATGTATATATACATGATCTTTACATGCTATATACATTATATATATATACATATGTATGTGGGTAGACTATAATTGCCTCAGATTGCGACGTCATGTGTAGTACTAGTAGGGGTTATGATCCCAAGTGACAGGTTTAACATTTTGTCCGTGATGGTTCAAGTACCAGCTGATAGGTGTCTATGATCCAATTTCCGGAACACCTCACAACTCTGAGCAGTTTCAGAAACCCTGGTGTTGGTTGATAGTGAAAAAAACACTTTTCATGGTGATATCATGGGGGTACCAACAAATCGCTGTTGAGTTCTTGTGGGTTCAACTGATTTTTACATGATTTAACCATCGTAGAAAACCATATCGGCTTTATTTGGAAAGGTGGGGAAACCGATTTTCAAAGCCATGATTCTTAGTCAGGTAGCTCTGATTCTTTCTATCCCAGAGTCAGAGTTTTGTTAGGTCTACTTCCGTAGTTTTTTAGTCATACCCTCTGGTAAACTAACCTAGCTATGGAAAATCACCATTTTTAATGGGTAAATCCACTATTTCTATGGCCATGGCTTCAATAGCTATTTTGACATAACCAGAGGGTAGTTCATCTCTACCTTGATCACATCATTCACCCCAAAACTTTGGCACCAAAACTTGTGCTGAAACCTGACCAAATCAAAAAAATCACTGGGAAACCAAAGGTTTTCGACATGTTTTCTATGTCTCCGCCAGCGAGTGTCCAATGAAGTATCCATCCACCATATGATTTTGTTATAGCAATCCCGAACTACTGGTTGAAAAGTTGGACATATCATTTAATTATCATGCAAATATAATCTATATTATCTATATTATCCTGGAAACATTTTTGGGTATCTTTTTGGGGTGAATTTGTTATATCATGGTTTACTGTTTATATATATAATATATAGTACCTATATCCATAATATATATATATATACATATCTATCACGGATTTCGAAATATCAGGTAAATATCGTGGCAGATACAAACATAAATATAGTAAGTATGATATTTCGAAATACTTTATCATAAACATAGCTTGTGTGTATATATATATATATTTGGCTCGATTATAACGACCTCACTGCGAACGAAGCCCGTGATGGTTCAGATTCGGGGAATTATCCCAATATAGTTTTTTTCAGATTAGTCAATTACTTTATTTTACCCATATGTATATATATATATATACATATACATATACCCATATATGTATATATATATATACATACATACATACACACACCCACATACATACATACATACATACGTACGTATGTACGTACATACATACATACACACACATACATACATACATACATACATACATACATACATAGACACATACATACATAGATACATACATACATAGATACATACATAGATACATAGATACATACATACATACATACATATAATATAAATATATATACATACATACATATGTATATTTTTATATACACACATAATATATACATACATACACACGTTTAATTTTCATACATACTTCCTTTTTTTACATACATACATATACAAACATACACATACATACATACATATAATATAAATATATATACATACAGACAAATAATATATATACATACATACATTGAATAATATATACATATACAAACATACACATATTAGATTTACATGCATACACATTTTATATATACATACATACATATAAAATATTTACATACACACAAATAATCTATATACATACATACATATAATAATATTTACATACACATACATTCACATATTTTATATACATATATTATATATATACATGCATACATAGAATATATATATATACATACATACATATATTTTAATATTTATATATATACATACATACATATATTTTAATATTTATATATATATATACATACACATAAATTATATATACATACATACATATGATATATATATATATATATACATACATACATATAATATGTTTATACATATTTACATACATACATATAATTTATATACATACATAATATATATATATATACACATACATATAATATATATATACACATACATATTATATATATATATATATATACATATCAGGTCCCGAGTCAAAATT
>Ga0126342_10019209_pt1 | contig 11636 bp, 11 predicted proteins | sample Cyp1metagenome_FD_92528 | JGI IMG/M metagenome (GOLD analysis project Ga0126342, IMG submission 92528) | Coral microbial communities from Lord Howe Island, Old Settlement Bay, Australia - Cyphastrea 1 metagenome | ecosystem: Host-associated > Invertebrates > Cnidaria > Coral ... | reverse complement strand
TGGCATCCAAAAACCCTGCAAAATCTTGCTATGTACAATGTTTTTTCATTTTTGGCCGTTTTTCCATTGCCGGAAAGCTACCAAAATGACCCAAAATTCCATTTCAATACCCTCTTGCGCTCAAACACACAAAAATCCTCGAAAAATGTCGAAAACACCACCGAATTCTGGTCTCGGTGCGAAACCGGTTTTGCCCCCCCCCAGCTAAAGCTGATATAGCGACTGCTATATTAACAAATGTGATTGAGCATTTAGTGTAGCTGTTTGCCCCCCAATAAGCACGCCTTCACCGCCAAAGCGGTGTGGGCGGATTTCTAACACCTACAACGATCGAAAAGGTACTGAATCACTATGTTCATAGTTTACTTTTCTATGGATTTTTAGGAACAATGATTCAGGATTTCAACAATAAGCATTGGGATTTCAATGTCAGCATGAGAAAGGGTTGAACGGAGATGTGTTGTTTTCTTCGAAACTATGCCAACATATGGGGTGTTATATTTTAAATTTCAATCAAATTCTATATCATCAAAACAGTGATTGAAATTTTGGTTTAAAAATGGTGGTTTCTATAATCGATTTTTGACAATTTAATCAGCAGACTCATCATTTCCTGATCAAAACCACCACATCCGTTGGACACCAATGGGTTGGTATCCCGTGATTTCCTGCAGATTTTCTATGGTGAATCCCGAATCACCCATTTCCTTGACGAATTCTGATGAAACTGCAAAACAATGGCTGTCATTTCCAGATGAAAACCATGGTTTTTGCTGGTTAAACCAGGGTTTTTGCCCTCTTTTTGGCACCCTCCCAGTGCGTCCCAGTGTGAAATCCAAAGCTTTCATGATCTTTGGGCCCCCTGTTGGATGATTAGTTCGGGGATTATACCACCCAATATAGGGGATTCATGAGGATTATAGTAATGATAGTGGGATTTTGAACCAGATTGTGGGATTATAGTGGGATTATATAGCACTGGAACATACTGGAACTATAACTGCTATAGTGGGATTCTGCTCAGATGATCTTTGGGCATGAATTCGCAGCAGTGCACGCCTGACAGTTCCATTCAGGTGACCATGACAGAGAAGGACAAGAAGAAGGTGCCTGCGAGTGAGATTTTTCTTGGCCATGCAACTGCATTTGTTCACCGGGAATATGTTGTTCAACTTGTGGAAGTTGAGGTATGCCGTATACCGTATATCATCCCTTTTTGGACAAGCCCGACTTTGGTTCAGATTGGTGAACGGGCTTGTTTGGAAATAGAAATCCCAACGCTCAAGGTTGAGAATAAGTTTGCCACGTATCTCCCAGCTTTGGACAAAGCCATTTAGGTTTCATGTGAGCAATGCCTAGGCTAGACCCTTGTTGATGATGATTTCATCAGTCCTGGCCCATCACAATAGGGATTTGATATGATTCAACAGGATCTTAACAGGATGTTTTTCATGGGATATGAATTCGAATGGGATAATTATGGATATTTAACGGGGATGTAATGGGAGATGCAGCCAACACTATGTTTTGGGTGAAGCCCCCAACCACCAGCAGTTTGTCTTCTGAGGGATTGTGGCTTGGAATCCTCGCTGTGGTAGTTACAATTTGCTGCAAATCTCTAAAGTGTCATGGTTGTTGGCAAGTATTTTTGCTCACTTGAATTCTGATATATGCTGATAAACGTCATATGACCACAATTTTCCACAGCTTCAAAGCATTTGACATGTCACTCGTATATTCCACATGTATTTCGACATATATAGTCCATACTAGTTCCACATAATTTCCATCATGTCCATCATATCTGGTTGGTGGTTTGGAACATGCATTTCATTTTCCCATCATATTGGGAATGTCATCATCCCAACTGACGAAGTCCATCATTTTTCTGATTATGAACCATATTATTCCATATATCAACCAGATTATAACCGTATTATTAACCATCATTAACCATATAATAACCATATAATAACCATATATTAACCATATATTAACATATATTAACATATATTAACCATATATTAACCATATATTAACCACAAACCAGATATCGTTTTTCTTCGTTGAAGCCGTTGAACGCATCATCTCTGCGGCACAGTTTCGCGATGATTAGCGCCGATGTTTAGCGTATCAGGCCATCAAGGACATCGAGAAGAAGATCAAGGACAGCCTGGAAGGTGGTAAACCAATGTAGCTGTTAATGCCGAGGAAGTAAAAATAGAAGTTAATAGAAGTTTTCATAAACATCAATACTATAAAAACTACTATAGAATAATAATGAACAGTATCAAACAGGAATAAACATTAGTAAACTATACTTCAATATAGAAGTTTATGAAATTGTGTATACCTCTAGACATGGGATTATGTAACATCACCCCCATGTCAACGGAATATCTGCAGCTAATGCTTTATCAAAGAGGTACTGAGAAAGTCAGGATTCCGGGGACATCAACATGCCCAAGTCTTGGATTTTCGTGGCTAAAAAGTTTCCTTCATACACTCCCCAAGGTATTGTGCTAAATTTATCACCTCAACTCATACGGTGTTGAACCATTGCGCAAAAAAGCCGTTCCAGAGGAAAAGAGTGTTCCAAATCCCAGTGGGAACCTCTCCAAACCAAAGCAAAAACCGGTGCTTTCAGTCGTTTCAAATATCTTCTCGATTTTCAAGCCTATTTGGAGGGTTGAACCCCCCAGAAACTTTGAGTCCAGAAGCTGAACTGGAACCAAAATCGGGCTCCCCAGCAATGTTTAGTTTTACATCAACTCCAGGATTCTAGTTGCGTACTTGTTGTGGTGATTTTCTTCATGGTTTCAATGATTTGGGGATGGGTCAGCCGACTCAGTAGCTGAAGGATGGCAAGAAGAAGCAGACCCTGACTGATGAGGAGGTCTAAAGGGGCTTTCGGAATTGAAACCACCCACCAGATTATCTATATCATATGGGGGGGTGTAAAAACTATCTATCATCTAAAGTGTCCAGGTATCACTATGAAATATCACTATGTTTTTAGGACCCCTCTCGGGTGTCTATTGATTCTGGGTTGACATTATGGGTCAAAAATTGTGCCCGGGAAACATACGCATCGAGACCAGTCATTCGACTGTGTATGTTTCTTAACATTTCTTAACCTCTCCACTGGTTCAGTATTGGATCTATTCATGACTTGGGGGCCAGTCATGGGGAAGTATTTTATATTGCATTGGCTATAATGTATCCCTGTATCCCCATTTCAGGATGTTAGACCAGATCAAGCCACCATTTTTGATGGTTAAACCATCCAATCTTTGGGGCAGCCAATGACTTGAGCCCGATCTTCCACAGGTTGGTTTGGGGTGGTAACTTCACGACACGCAACGAGACGGGTTCAAGTTCGGAAAAAGGAGCCAATATCTATGGAAAATGTGGTTGCAGATGGCAACACACCACATGGGTGTATCTGAAAATGGTTAGTAGCCCCGAGATGTATCTTTTAGCGGAAAGAATCTGATCAACCTGTGAATGGGCTACGTGAATGGGGTACCTGATTTTTCGGACAACCCCCTTTGCCCTCAATCATTTTGATGGTGTTGCCCTAATGAACATAATTTGCTTGGGCCACTTGATACTGCATGTTGTCCAGCAAGCCCGGTTGAATTCTTGGAGGCTAACCATGTCAAACCATTTATACTTGAAACATCTTGAAACCATTCTCTGATAGCACTACCTCGAACTCCACAAACATGATTGTGCCCCATCCTGGCCGAAATTGTTCCAATTGTTCTTGCTACACTTGTTGCAACCATTCTGGGTAAAATTGTGTCGATGTCGTCTCAAATTCTCCACCAAAAGATATCAAAGGATTGTTTTTCCTACAAAGTGGAACCTTGCATTTATGTTGGTTGGAATCTTTTCACCTCTTCGGGGTGATATCCAGAAATCCAACAGAACTATCGTAAACCGCAACAAAAACCCAATCAGATTGGGGGCCCCTTTTATTGGGCTTTGTTTCAACTCATCCTGACGAAAATGGCATTTTCGTTCAGGGTAGATTTTTCCACAGCATTTTATTGGGCGCCCGAATCGAATGGTAGTCTGCCACAAAGCGAGGTGTGGGAGCTGGAAGACAAGCTGAATGAGCTGAAGGAGAGCTTGAACAAGTAGAAGTCGCTGGAACCTCAGCGATTGGATCATGAACCGAACCAGTGGATGGAATTTTCGGATTTCCCCAAAAAAAATTCACACACACACACATTAATTATGATGTTATGCAGTACAAAAAATATCAGTTTTGTTACCATTAATTACTCGGTTATATATTATTGGTCTTTACTACATGTTTGTTTACATGTTTGCAATGTATTTGTTAATCGGGAACTCAGGAAGATCGGAGGTTTTTCAAAAATCCATGGAGAATTCTGAAGACAGACATGGGGGTTTCCGAAGCCATGGGGGTACCCCAAAAAATGAATGGTTTATTTCATGGAAAATCCTATTGTATAATGGATGATTGGGGGGTACCCCCATGAGTTAGGAAACCTCTAGATATGGAAACAAGACAACTCTTTATATATACTGAGTACCTCATCCATCTGTGCTAGTTTGCTGGTCACGAGGTCGAGCTGCTGATGCATCACAACGGTGAGACATTGACAGTCGGCAAAAGGGTAGCTGACCGATAGGGTTCTGACGTTGGTTTTGCGAAGACCAAAAAACTTGACCCATGGAACTCTGAGAATCCGATATCTTTGGGACTTCAGTTCTGAAATGTTCTGAATAGAAACCAAAGATTGAAATCCCATCGCTTTGGGCTTTGAAAGGAGCCGCAAAACCACCAGTTTGAACCGGCAACTTGGAGGTTTCAGCTACCCAAAAAACAGCATGCGAAACCAGGTCTGTGATAAGTCGGATCTCCGTGAATCCGCGAATCGTGTGCGCTGGATCGAACGGAGACTTCTGCACACTGCCGAAGAAAAGACCCGCTTGCCCATTTCATACATGGCATGATAATGTATGATATTTGCATAAATCGCTCTCAGTATTGTGTTTGAAACTGCCTTGTATAATTGCATAAGTTTGTTCTTTTACATTCAGAACACATAATGTATTTATATAGTACATATGTTATGTAGTATTTTAATAGCCGCTTTATTTTCATTGTAAACTAGTCTACCTTGCTTTAATGCACAAATTGGGTTCATATACTATACGTTAAACTACGGTCTTATGTTGTCATGTGTTATCGTTGTTATATATATATACATAACTACATCTTTGATTGGGGCATATTTTATGACTTATTTTACTCAATGTTGCACTTGTGTGCTTCTGTTTGATGTGACATGCATATCTGAACCACTCTCAAAACACACGCACATATTCTAGCTGGGTCAGCAATGTTATCTCTATAATCTAGGTTTTCTCAAATCTTATTTTAGTCCAAATTACAATAGAGTATATCTGGTTGGTGGTTTGGAACATGAATTGTATTTTTCCATCTATTGGGAATGTCATCATCCCAACTGACTTTCACTCCATCATTTTTCAGAGGGGTAGGTCAATCACCAACCAGATATTAATAATCATACACCATATCTATTGATTATTAACCATATTATTCCATATATCAACCAGATTATAACCATATTATTAACCATTTTGATCCCCAGGGTCCCCCCAGGTTCCATCCCCCTTGGTTTGAGCGCCAGGTGAGCCAGGCAGGGGACGTTTTGGTCGGATGCAGTGCTGAGCCAGTGTGGATTTAAAAGACAAAACGAAACGACAATATGGGAATGTCAAGCTAATCAAGAGCTTTAGTTGATATAAGGATCATCTTGTTTTGATGATGTGATGGCTATCATTTGATTGATTTTTAGCTGTTAACATGTAAGGTGGTGCACCAGTTTGTTAAGTTGATAGACATATATAACTAGGCTATGGATGGGCTTGTAGGGGATATATCGAACTTTTTAACTGGCTATTTACAAACCAACAAACGTCACTGGTGGAGCACCGGTTTGTTGAGTTTTAGCAACCAAACATATTGGTGATATAGTTGATAAATGATGATAAATGATGATTGACAATCTGTAAAACAGAAACTTATTTTACTTACAACTTATTTTACTTACAACTTGTTGAGGATTATGAACTCACACATGACATGTTTTCAACCCGTGAAACCACCGGTAGATTCAAGGCTACTCCGGGGTTTCACATCAGCTGGTGCAAAATGATGCTGGATGATGCTTGATATTCATCCCCAATACATGGAAATTTGAACATCCAGCATCATCCATCCCCATTATTGAAAAAATATTATTGGGATATTGGAAATGTGTTCGGAAGTTTTCACCCATCCCCAATATTGAACATCCAGGGTTTTCCTAGGGCAGTTGGACCTAACAAGCCTATTCACATGCTATCCGCTCTCCGCCGTGGGAAATCAAGATGACCACCCTACAAAAATGATCTTTTTTGATGGTGGATCTTCCGTATCTACATGGAGGGTAACCACCAAATATGGGGACAAACTTGTGATTCCACCTACATTGTGGAGTTAAACAAACAAAATGAAGGGTTTAAGAATGGATGTATAAATTAAGTCAGCAAAAATAGGGAATCAACCAAAGAAAGTGGTAAGGTAAAGCCTATCTCTGTTCAATAAGACTGGGACATACCAACAAACATGGGGAGCTGCCCACACACTGGGGCCCTGGGTGAGTCTTGCTACCCCCGAAGGGTGCACTTTTCGTTGTCTCAAATTGCCCAAAAACAATATAAGCGCATATATGGATGTATACATGTTATGTATCACATATCCAAGAAACAAGTGGGGAAACAAATGAAAACTCGTACATCGACATCCACCAAAAAAGAATTGGTGGAGCTGTGAACCCTTTCTGAACTTGACGAAGAAAGGGGAACTGCCCTGCAAAGTGAGGCCACAAAAATCACCAAAAATCCCTCCCGAATCCAGGGATTTGGTCCATGTTTCTGGTCATGGTCATCCTTTGAGACGAGGGAAGCGAAGTTTTGACCCAAGTTTCCCTTGAAAATCACTGGGAAGCCATGTGTTTCTGAATGCGTAAAAAATGCATCTATGATCATCTATGTATCTAGATTTTGAAGATGTTTGGAAGCTTCCAAACGAAGGTTGCACAGGGGTGCTCCAACCCATTACAGGATATTACAGGTAAAATCGTGTAGATTCCCATTTTAGTCCATTGTATCCTCATTTTCTGGTGATCTATCGCATGATATTCCCATGAATTCCCATGATCTCCTGATGGTGCTAGTAACTGTGACGAGGTGATCATAAAAATCTGACCTCATCGCGAAAACCACGCGAGGTGCCGTAAAATTCAAGGGACAACTCCGAAAGTCCATAGTTTGTCAATGTTTGTCATCAGTTTCCGTCTTAAATTTGCCATAAATTGGGTGATCAACATGGATAAATCGCATAAATCCAATTGATTGTCATCAGTTTCCCCACTTAGATTTCGATATGTGGTTCCATCACTATCCCCATATACCCAAAATATATCTCATCATGGTTGTTCCATTTAAATAGACACTTGGGGGAATAAGTAGCCCACTGAAGCATTTTGAGGAACTACTTTTCAAGGGCACTTTGTTGTCACTCTGTAGGTACAGTAGGTTTCATCTTTGGGCATTTAGTCTTCAAAAATGCCATAAAGTGTGGATTAGATCCGCCATTCTCAGACACACCCGTATTGCACAATCATCATGTTTGAAAGCTATTCCTCGGTCGCCATAGGTTTCGGGGCTCCCTATCCTTAGCAGAGTGCAGGTATAGGGATGGGTCCATGGTGGGGCATCCCCAAGATTGAATGCTGACTGAATGACAATTTGAGTAGCACGTGTTGGTGAAACACCACAAATGCAAATAGTATCTTACAATTGACTGAACCCAACGAGTGCAGTGTACTGTAAGTCAGTGATTCGAGAACATGTATGAAGTAGCTTGTTGAAGATTTAACCAGCAGACATCGTGACTTGCGTTTCTGGGCCTGGACCTTATAGAAGGACCCCACCCCACAGACCAGACCCCACCCCACAGACCAGCCTTGAAGGCAAAAAAAATAACGCAGCCCGACGCAGATGTCAAGCGGTGTCCGCAAAGTCAGGAGAAAGTGGAACGCAATGGAATGCATGTCCGAAAGGGATCGCCAAGCCCATGAACCTCTCGAACTAACTAATTCACATTCCTGGTCTTGCGGGCGCCCAAGATAAAACCTCCTGGAACACCCCAAGGCAAGGGCAGAAAGCATGCGCCCCATCCCTCGAGAAGCGGGGTTCAGCCAGCCAGCGCCCAAGGGTTAGCCGCTAAGCCCCTGGGTTTGCTCCACTCTCTTTGTGGCTTCGTGCCGGCATGCAGGTTTTGATTGAAAAGAGGGCGCCCAAATGCCATGTTTTCGTTAAAGCATTTCAAAGTGGCAAAAAAAATTGGGAAAGACCCCTTCTATCTTTGGGGAAACCCATGTTTCCGCACGCGTCGCCAGGAAGATTAGTTTGAGCGCGGCTTCAGTGCTGCGCAGCTGCGACTTGAATCTTCAAGCCCTTAGAAAAGCGGGACAGGCACACAGATCAATGCCAACCCTGGACAAGTAAACGCTTTCATGAAAACACTGGTAATTCACAGACAGCATCCCCCAAATCAATCAACTGAAACTGGATGATAGCTATACAATCTCAGGCTGACATTGCAAGCACCATGCCGGGATATGACGCAAACCATAATCACCCACTTTCCCAACATATGATCATGAGACACCACAAGCATCCACTGTGACAACTTTGTTGCATACAGCGCAGCTCCATTGCCAAGCCGAACTCAGTGGTAAATTGGCGGGAGCCATCACACGCGTTGCAAAAAGTGCGGTGGTGAATGGCAGTGCACCTGGTGGAGTTGCGTCTATCAGTATAGGCCATTGGTTTTCCAGTGGAATATTCAGGTGCCCCTCTTTTCAGGCAATGCGTGCATTTTTGCTGCCAAGAGGCTGTTGATAGCCCATGGATCAGTTGTGAGATAGCCCATGGATCAGTTGTGATTGGTTTACACTTGACAATACCCATAACATGACCGATGTTCTGCCCAACTCGCATTGTGGTTTCCAGCAATACATTGGGCACACTTGTTGTGAAGCATGTGGGCTGTGTGATCCGGCAACACCCACAGTTAATTCTGATTCTTGGTGGTTTTGCGGAAAATCACTGAGGTGGTTGTTTGCGACACGCCGGGGACTTCGAGTATTGTTGATTTTCGAAGTGTTTCAGAGAGGGCTTTGCGGGCATGTGGCAAAATAAGGACATTATGGGACAAATGTTCAAGGCATTGCTTTTGAACGATCTGCGCAAATTGGTGAATGCAAACAGTTTTATATACTGTAATTGTATACAAGTTGGGCTGCAACATTGTATTGCCCAGCTACAAAAACTAGAATTTTATTGTTTCGGCACCGAATTTGATACAGTATACGTAGAACCATGCCTGCGAATTTCAAAATGAGTCTATTTATTTGCAACACGACATTTAGTCACTTTGTCCTAGAGTGACGGCGAAAAAAAAATATTGATTTCTTCGTTGGTCGTGACCTGTGTGAAAGTCCATTCCAGTTATCTTCACAAGGGTTGTAGAAAACCAAACTACTGTTCTTTGATCACGATCCATGATCCAAATGGATTCAGTTGGCATTTTTACACTACGATTATGTTCGTTTATTTGAGAAGTGACAGTGACCCAATGACCCAGTTCACCAAACGGGACTTACTGTTTTCTTCTCAGAATCGGAAAATGAGGTCGTCAGATGGTGCATCCCTCTGGTTTTGGTGTCCCCCAAAGATGCAGATGCACATGTACATATATATAATATATATATATTATATATATGTTATATATATATTTATTTATTTATTTACTTATACACATGATATTTTCTGTGACCCAAACATCCAAAACATGTGCACATGTATGCAATGCAATGTAATGTATGTAATGTAATGTATGATAATGTAATGTTATGTAACGTAACGTAATGTAATGTAATGTGGTGTAATGTAATGTAATGTAATGTAATGTAATGTATGTTTGTTTGTTTGTTTGTATGTACTGTGTTGTACTGCAACCCAATGCAAGGCAACGCAATGCAATGGCAATGTGAAAAGCAATGTAACGCAATTCAAACGCAATGCCATGCAGAGTACTTTCTATAATATAGTGTATTTGCTGTTTGTCATGCATGGAATGTATTGAATATGTGTATGTTTGGTTTTTTCATTTTTTACAATAAGGTTTAAAAGGTATATAGATGTATATATATATAATTATATATTTAGAATATACACATTATATATACATGTCTTTTAAATATGTGATGTTACAAACATATTATTTGTATTTATATTTATATATATCAATTTAATTATATATATATATATAATTAATTATATATTTTAGATATTTACAGATATTATCATACAACATGTAGTTTTTACTTAAGGCCATTAGGGTCCCCGAAACGGACCCTCCAAGGGGACCCAACGTGATTTGTTCGCACCATCTTCAGGCGCCCGGTCAGAAACACTGGGCGGCCCTCAAAGAATGGCCCAGCACCTGCCGTCCGGAGCCCCCGGGGAAATCATGGAATCCCCAGAGATTTCAGGTTTTGATTTGGTCTCCAAAAAAATGTGTTCGAAAATATATTGCAAAGGTTCTTCATGTTCCTCAAGATTGGTATATCTCCACAGATTGGGATGGGATGGCCATCCAAACATCCCATTGATTTTAGTCAGTTCTCATGGGTTCTCTGTAGCTCAAACTCGATTTTTGCTTCGGTTGCCTCCAAATAGCAAGATTGATTCCAGCCTGGCCATTGACATGGTTTTGTGACAGCCCCAGCCCCCATTTGTTTCTGGATGAAAATCAATGAAACATTCCCACCGATTTGAGTGCTTTGTTTCTCGGACTTGTTGCTGACAAGTTCTCAATAGATGGGCAATCATTCATTACAGTCAAAAGTTTAATTTCTCCAATCGGCTATGGGTTGGGCCATTTGATGTTTGTAAAAGTTCGATGATGAAAGCTTCAACATGTCCACCTGGAACCCCAAAAAACACCAAAACGAAAATGTATGTGTTCCCCCTTTCTAAGCATGTTTGATGCAGGAGTTTCAACTGTTTTCTATTTAGACAATAGCTAGGTACAACACAGAATGGTCGGTTTGATTTCAGGTTTCATTATACAATGTTTGTTTCATATTGTTTTGACTAGATTAAACTATGATAAAACCGTGCCATACAGCTTCCAGTTAACCAAACAAATATACATTCGCAGCGGTGGATCCAATGGCTGCAGCAAACATCCCACTTCCTGATAAAATCAGACATCCATCAGACGGCAGATGTCGCCTATGGAAAGTCGTCGTGGCAGCTGGCAGGTGCTCTTCAGTTGTAAGTTCATTGGTTGGTGTTCACCCAGTCAACGAGTTCGATGTATCTATATATTATTATTCCCCACATCTTTGTGTGGGGTTCTTGTTTTTGATTCTGTATCCCGGGCTCCTCCTCCGCCTTCTCCTCCTCCGCCCTCCTCCACACTTTGTCCACACACACTTTATCAACAAACACTT
>Ga0126342_10019208_pt1 | contig 11636 bp, 6 predicted proteins | sample Cyp1metagenome_FD_92528 | JGI IMG/M metagenome (GOLD analysis project Ga0126342, IMG submission 92528) | Coral microbial communities from Lord Howe Island, Old Settlement Bay, Australia - Cyphastrea 1 metagenome | ecosystem: Host-associated > Invertebrates > Cnidaria > Coral ... | reverse complement strand
TGTCGAATTTTGACAGCAAGGACTTCTGGGCATGGCAAGAAAATGTGCCGACCGTGGAGCCAACTTGCAGGGAACATGCCTGGTCATCTAGCCTTAATAAGGGGAAATGAAAGTCATATTGGGGACTACAACCTGATTTTTTTTGTGTTTTTTTTTGTGGTACGAATTGTGGTCACTGTTAGTGTCACGAGGCAGAGCCCATTGCATATGCATATCTATATATATATATAGAGATACATGCATGTGCTGTACCAACACGCACACAGACACATATACACACGTATATAATTATATATATATATATATACATGTATAAATCAATGAAATATACATCTATGCGTGTGCAGATCGATCTTACATTCCCATTGGTTGAGTTTTCTCATCATGATATTTTTTTAAGTCCGTCAGTATGTTTGTTTCAGCCCTTGGAGACGATGCCGTTGGCCCCGTTGGCCAGACGACTGACACGTGGTTCCTCAACAAAGCCTGCAGACTCAGTGGGGCTCAGGGCACAACCATGGCGAACCTTATATTATGGTTTGTAAAGGCAATTCAGCCCACCAAAATGCGTGGCATTTCAGTGATTTCTGATGGTTTCTGAATCATACATAGCTATAGATAGCTATAGTATGCTATAGTCAATTGCGCGGATAAATCTGATCCCCATGGATTTTCAGCTGAACGTTGGAAGATTGATGGCCTGGATCCCCCGAAAACCATCGAAGCCTCCTCGCCATTTCTTGGGGTTTGTGTGGAAACGGAGCTTTGTTTTTTTTTATTTTTACATGTATGTGAATGTGAGACCAATTTCAGCCAGTTTGATGATCGTGTGTATACAGTCTCTTTTTGAAGCCTTTTCTTGAACCAATGATTGGCTGGTGGGAAAGGGATGGGGTCATTGCAAAGCATCACTCCAACCATCAGCTAACCATGAGCAGAACATCCAAATGGACAGCATTGGAGCCCAAGAAACATCAACACAACGTTGGTTAAGAATCAATGGTCCATAACATATCGAACAAGAGCCAGCCATCGTTCGACTACTGCTGCCAAAAGACCATTCCCCGGTGCTTGACAAGCACTCCCCAAGAAACCCTGGTTTGGTATTGAATCCGTTTGTTTAAACTCTTCAGGGTTTCAGGCCTTTTTGTATCCACTTGTTTTAGACATTAAATTATATAAATTGCCAAATATATCCAAATATTTGGTCCCTTTAACTACCAGTAAGTACCAGGTCTTGATATATCTTGGCTGCTGTTTTGGTATGGTTTAGCTTCGACAAACCGAAGCCAGCTAACTCGGCCGCCGAGTTGCCAGTGCTGAAGCGGATCAAACGCCCTGTGTTTCCGCGCTCAGCGGGGCAGCGGGGCAGCAGGGCAGCCATCTGCCATCTATACCGATTGGATGGCCAGATACATTTTCTTAAACAGAAAACTGGTTTAACATGGTTTAACTATGGTTTATGGCATATGGTAGGTATAACTATAGTTAATGGGGTTTATAAACCAACTTATAACTGGGGGGGCCCATCCTGTACCATCTATAGCAAAACATATGAAATACTTCCATTTGCCAAGTGCCGAGGTTCCGTAAGTCTGGAACTGACAGTTGTAGGATGCTGCAAGTCGTGTGCATGCAGCATGCATTGTCGGGCTGAGCTTGTGAAGGCAAGAAGTTCTTAGCGAAGTGAAGCAGCCCTCTCATGGGATAAATACAAAATGCATCAAAATGCCACACACACACACGACACACAGATATATCATATGTAGTTATATGTAACTATTTTGTTATAAATACATACGACATAGGCATGCATACCCATGAGTGAATGTATGAACATATGTACATATGTAGATATCATGTATACCTCTCCCTGACCCCCCTCGGTCTTATCATAATACAGTACACTCACGCATATGTCGATGTGAAGCACGATAGCTAAGTTGGCGCACGTAACTTGCTTAACTGGCGTTGATTGTGAGGATATATATATATATTTATAACTACATATAACTACAGCATGCAACAGTTAAGTTTGGGGGTTATAAACCAACATAAACCAACGTTCACATCATCACGTTTGGGGGGCGCCAAGTCCTAACACTGCGAGTTGTAGTCCTAAGGCTGATTGCCTTTTTTGCCTTCTGCCTCTATCGTGGATGGGTCGGGCCTGGCACCGAGTAACCAACATGACATGAAGTGTTCGGAGACAAGCCAAACGTGGAAGATTGAATAACCAAGGAAAATCTGTGTGTGTGTGTCTTTCTGTGATTTCAGGGTCAACTGACTAGTGCCTAGTGACTAGTGCATGGATAACAGGTGAATTTTGAGCTTCCAATGGAGTTTAGTCGAACCTTTTGCTACTCTACGATTGGACATATTTTTGTCTTCCAACCTGTAACAACCGAAATAGGGCTGATGCTCGTCCCATTCCTGTCATGCGTTGAATCATGTTGAAGCCACCAACTAGCCCCTTGATTTCCCACTTAAAGATTCCGACATGTCCATGTGTTAGTGCTTCTAGTTCCACTATGTTCCACTTCAATTTTCTTTTAGGTGATGATATTCTCATGTTTGTTACATGTGTTTTTTTGAAAATAGGGTGCCCCATTCCATACCATGGTTTGCAATCACTTTCCCATTAAAATGACAAAGCCACGCTCCTCCAAGCAGTGCTTTCGCACAACATAAACTGTAGAAGAGGGGGTGTCTAGCTGTCCTTGCTAGCATGAAAAGAATGTTTGGCGTTTTTTTCTTGAAGAACCCCGTATTGCTGGTTAAAACTTCCATGATATATCTCCTATTTATTGTTAGTTTAAATCATGTCGAATCACGCATTTCATGATATTGCATCATATAACTGCATATCATCATATCCAATCATCTCCCTTTGGACAAACTTCAACATTTCATTGTGATTTATTGTTGTTTCTTCAACATGTTCTGCTTCACTGAGCCCACTGAGCATCCAAACATCTCCAGCTTCGCCGGTCCCGCCTTGAGGAGATGGGGCTTCGTCTTCGGGTGCATGCGGCTTGGCCGAGCTCGGTGCAGGTTTTTTTTCTTTGGCTCACCCCAAACACAGTGACCAGAAAAATGATGAATTGATGTGAATTGATGTGAATTGATGTGAATCGATGTGAATCGATGTGAATTGATGTGAATTGATGTGAATTGATGTGAATTGATGTGAATTGATGTGAATTGATGTGAATTGATGTGAACTGATGTGGACTGATGTGGACTGATGTGGACTGATGTGGACTGATGTGGACTGATGTGGACTGATGTGAACTGATGTGAACTGATGTGAACTGATGTGAACTGATGTGAACTGATGTGAACTGATGTGAACTGATGTGAACTGATGTGAACTGATGTGAACTGATGTGAACTGATGTGAACTGATGTGAATTGATGTGAATTGATGTGAATTGATGTGAATTGATGTGAATTGATGTGAATTGATGTGAATTGATGTGAATTGATGTGAATTGATGTGAATTGTTGTGAATTGAATTGATGTGAATTGAATTGATGTGAATTGATGTGAATTGATGTGAATTGATGTGAATTGATGTGAATTGATGTGAATTGATGTGAATCGATGTGAATTGATGTGAATTGATGTGAATTGATGTGAATTGATGTGAATTGTGAAGGTTTTTCGTCAAATCAGTTTTTCATGCACTTTCTTTCAAAACCCGACATCAAGTTGAAGTCACTTGAATTCCCTTTGATTTTGAGCACCCACGTTGAATTTCAGAATCACTTTTTGGGGCTGCCAAATCATGTTCACATCGCCTTGTTTGCATTATCCGATTCTTGCAAAGGAGTGAGCATCGGCCGGAACAGACGGATTCTCCCAAGGTGTTGGACTAGCCCCTGTTGTTCGACAAAAAGTTTGGAGTTCTACCTGATTTTGGGATTTGATTAAAATCAACATAAATGATATAAATGTATAATAAAATGGCCCAGTATTGGAAGCTCTCTCAGATGAGTTGGCATTTCAGAACAAGTTGGTCGAACGAACAGATCTGGATTAGATTTGTTCGGTGAATGTCTTTGAGTATCCCAATTTTGGTGGGGAATCGCCATTTACCCTCAGCGCATTGACATAAGACCGAATATGGATTTGCCTTGCCCAGGACCCCTGCAATGCATCAAGTTGTGCATACACCGATTGTGAATGATTTCGGGTCCCCAATTTGAAGAAACACCTATATCAATTATGTTTACTGGATATGTCCGAACTGGAGGACATATCTAAACTGATGTACTACACCATATAGGATCGGACTTGGAGAGATATTACATGTGCTTCACATACAGTAGGCCTTGTATGGATCAGTAGCGTTTCTTTCCAGCAGACTCTGGTGGTGCCGAGGGCCGAATCATACTTTGACATGCTGGCGGTGCCGCTGCGCGTGTCCGACAGGCCCGACAGTCTGCGGCCCTCTGGCATTTCCGGCATTGCCGGCATTGCCAGTGCCGATAGTGATTTGTGGATTATTCATATTATTCTCAGTTGCTGAGTCTGGTTTTGTTATTTTACTTTGCCTTCATGTTTCAGTTTTTGATTATATTTAATTATGTATAATTACTGAGGGACCCAATGGTATGACATCCAAACTTGGGGTTTGCTACTGGACAATCCTGTTCGTGTATGATTATATCGTTGCCACACTACAGCAGTACCGATAATTGTGTGCTGGACAATGGAAGATTGGTGGTTGGCCCTGCCCTATCCATTTCTTCCTTGCAAAGAAGAGTTCCTTCGAACTCCTTAGGAGTTAAGCTTACATGAACTGATCCCCGGAAATTTTCTTTGGCTGGAAATCCCATGCTTGAATCAGAAGGTCACTTGCAAAGAAACGGGCTTTGCTAAGTGACCATGTTGCTTGAACTAGGATAACTAGGGATAGAGTCCTCAAATCTCGCAGATGGTCACGATTTGCCATATTATGATATATTGTGGGGATGGGACTGGTCAAAACCTTCTTTTCCTGTACATCTTGTGGGGATGACCACCGCTTTACCGACTGAGGAGCCCTTTCACTGGCCGGGCCTACGTGATGACACAGCTCTACGCTGGGGCCATAGCTGTGATGGTTGGTATAGCTGGCAACTGGGAGATCTTCCACTTTGAGCCCATTTTGACCAATGTCCGGGGTGGTAGTTGAGTCAGGAATTTATATAATCATATATATATATACACATATATATATACATATATTTCAAAGATCATCTTGTATACAGTACTGGCATCCTGCATCCTTGTGGTGTTTCGGTGATGGTTTGCGCGGGAATTTGTTTCCTGAAATTCAACTATGATCTTAATGGGCTGTTGTAAAAGATGGCAGGTTCTTGCCCAGAAAACGAAGACGATGGTAGTTTGAAACGCGGATGTGGAAGTTCCAGGGTTGAAGTCACAGTTGAAGGGCTTACGCGGTAGAACCACCCGAGCTGGGATGGGTATCAGCTGGCTTCATGCTTGGAGCTGACGAACGTAGTGATTCACTACTTATATTGGGATTATATATCCCCCACAACTGGTGTGTTTCGGTTTCTTTCCTTCTCGAATCCTAGAGTTGGATGAACCTGGCAAAGCCCCATATTTGCTGCTAAGAAGGCGAACCCCAACCCCGGTGAGTGTCGAGTGTGCCAGGTGAGCTACTTCTTCAAACTCATAGGCTACATCATCAATGTGGCAAAGGGGAAGGCCTGGGATATACTGGGTCGAAGGGTAAACTGCTGTGAATACCCTCTGGCAAACCAACATGGCCATGGAAAATCACAAAATTTCACAGGTATATAAGCCAACTATAAATGGGCAATTTTCCATAGCAAAAACATGCAAAAACTATTACATTACAAGAGGTAGTAGGTCTTAGTCTTAGGTGTGTGCCTGGTTTATCTCAAACTTTGATGTACGAAAGGCATTCCTGCTAGGAGATGTGCAAGGTCAGTGGGCAAGGGTTGAGTGTAATTGTCAAATTGCCCGTGGCAAGATAATTACTGGTTTGGGCGGTCCACAGGCTACTGTGGGGCTGTAGATTATACAATCATGATTAATTATGTTAGTTGCTTCATTTGGAAAGTTTTACACTGCCATTGGTATGTCTTTCTTGATGGGTCCCAAGGGGCAGTGCATTTCCTGACCCTGGACCAGGCAAAGTTCCCCCCAGATTTCTCAAAGATGCTGGTGGGGAACCCAGCACTGAGAGTATCTCTAGGATGCGAACAGGCGTTTCTTTGTCAAATGATTGCTGTGTGGTTTGTGTTTCTTCTCTCTGAATTCATAAATGTAGCATATGTAGCAAGCCACCATAAGCCACCAGAGGGTGATCCCTATCTTTGTTGCTGAGCCCGCCCAGACGCCACCAGCTGGCGCTGGCGCTGGCACCAACCCCTTGGGGGCGAATCCTTTCGCAGCTGGGAAGCCAGGGGAAAACCCTTTCGCCTGGGGACTTAATCACCGGCGCAAATGTCCAAGAAGTTGGGGGGTACTCCAACAGGGGTCCATTTTGAAGCAGATTCCGTGAGAACCAATTTGAGTGGATTTGGATCGATTTATGCCCAAAGCTTGGCTATTTTCATTGGGGAAGAGGAGGATTTGGAAACGAGATGCAGCTGGAATCTAAGGATATGACGAACCCCTTCGACGTATCCCCAGCCGGGGCGCCTGACAGATTCACAGGTCTCGAAGAGCGCGGAATGGTTTTGCCAGAAATCTTTACATGTTATTCAATGTTATTCAAACTTATTTACACTATTTACCAGGATCCAGGATTTACCATATTTACACACCAATTTACACCATTTCTACACCACCTTCATGTTGAGTATCTTTACATGCATTCAATCCTGTGCATATTGATGACTTAAAAGTGCTCCTTTTTGATTCTGTGGAAGGTTGCAGGTTTTCTTCAGCAAATAATATAATATATATTTATACATACGTACATGTACACATACAATTATAAATTATATATATATATATATATATCCGCCACATCATTTTCTTCAGGTAGAGTGATGACGTCGACGTTTTAAATGCGGCCCATCCCAGGTTGAGCAATACCAGAGTCCACCGGTCATTGGCTCAGGGAAGGGTTCCACAGAGGGTGATCATCTATGATCTTACAGGACCTCGATGTATAAATCAATTTTCAATGGATTGGTTTACACAAGGGAGAATTTACAGGAACCCTCCATATTTCATGGGAATATCCATAGTTTCCTCTAGATTTTCCCTTAAACCAGTCCATTGATCGATGGAATTGAAACAGCCGTTGGACCATTCCAGGGCCTTTCAAAAGGCCGGCATGTTTCGTCCAGCAGCTGGCGTCAAACACAGCAGCATCTCCTGCCAGAAACCACTACAAGACCGGTATACAGCCGGCATATGGAAAATGTGTGAAACTGTATTATATACAAACATATATATTACATGTATATCTGCAGTCTATGTATATATATATATATACATATGCTATATATATATATATATGTGTGTGTGTGTATGCGTGCGTAGGGTGAAAGCAATCAGGGATGATGGCTTTGTGGGTCAACTTCGAACCATCCTTTCGGATCAGAATTTTGCCACAGACTGCCCAAATAATCCCATACCCTTAACATCCCTTAACAGCCTTAACATTGAACATCCCTTGAATGGTCCCAAATATGTGCAAATCCCCTATTCAACCATGGTTTCTTGAAGGTGTTTGATATTAGAGGGATGGGCCATGGGGCTATTTTGAATGTGGCCATCTTGTGGCTGTTGTATACAAGTGATATGGCATGCAGCTTTGCCGGATTGCATTGCATCACTGATGACTTGTGAAATTTTCTAGCCTCAGAGTAAGCCACCAACGAGTATATACTATACATGGACTTGACAGCAACAGGCATCCGCAAATCAACTGGCTTTGCACCATTTTACCTATTCAAATTGCTGTTTTCTCGGGGAGCCATACCCCGTTCTTCAGACACACCCTCAATCACCCGTATCAGATATTCCCATCAGATCCCTGTGAGATTCCCATTTTTGGTTGGTTTTGCACCACCATTTTCAGATGCACCCATATAATTTTCCTGGTTGACATCACTTAATATCCCCTATGCATCTAACATTATATAACTATATATAACTCTAATATACCCATCAAACCGCAATTTATTGCTTAAACCCCTACTTGTTGGTGAAGATCTACCGTTTTCAGACACCCATGGACGAACTGGAGGTGCAGCCCACGGATCTGCCGACGGTGCCTTGGCGCTACTCACTTCAGTGTGTTGTTTTTTTCCCCCTTACCTGGGTCGCCAAAAAAAAAGGGGAAGATGATTGGTTACCCTTCTGTATTTGAACGGCCAAAGACCTCGTTATCAGAATATATAGTTGTATTATGTTATATTGATGTAGAATACAAATGGCTTAAATTCCAACAAGAAACCGTATACCAAGATTCTGGTTCATTATTGGATCTATGAAATTGCAGGGGAGTGTGAATATGTGTGAATCTAGTCCATAGCCCATAGCCCATCCATGTACCAGATATGCACTATAGTCTATCCAGACCACTGGGATGCACTGGGATATTCATTTAATTTCATGTATATATATGTACATAGACACACACACATATATATATATATATATTAATTTTAACATATATATATATTAATATATATATATATGTACATGTATACATATATGTATATATGTATATACGCACACGCTTTGGCAAACTGGCTAGTTCGGTGGTTTCAGGTACACACATACACACACACATAGACATATAGATATACACTATGATTATTATTACTAGATATTACTACAACTATTTGATAGTATGTATATCTATGTCAACGATGTATATAGATGCGCTGATCTAGAAACCTTCTTTGAGATGGCCGAGCCACAACATATTGGAATTTCTCCAGATCATCAATGACCGCCCGAGGCTCCCACCGTCGGTTCCCCGCCGGCCCGAAAAGTGACGCAAGAAGTGTCGACGACGCCAATGGCGCCGGGCAACCTGGATGGCCAGCTGGGGAACCCCTCATGGAGGTTTTAATGGGAAAAATCATTCATAATCGGGTCATTCTCCATACTGTATGTTAGGTTACTGGAGGGTATCATCATGAGCAGAAATCCAATTTTGTCCTGTGATTGAATTTCATTTGAGAGTTTTGGAGGCATACACTGACAACATCAGTCTTCACGATGAAACCGCTGGTTAGAAGTCGGATGAGGTCGCTTGTACTAGCAACATTTTCTATTGGCCCACGTAGCCAAATTCTCACCCAACGGTTTCTAGGGATGCAACAACCCAGAAATGTATTGACAGGCTCTGCCAAAAAATCACAATCAATGGCCATGGGGTCCTTGTCCTGGATTTCCTAAAGATTGGTTTTTGGTTTATTTTCTATTTTTGTGTGGGCTTTGTTTCAGCAAGTCTAAGATAATACTAATTTGAATTTTGCGGTGGTAGTTTCATAGTAACTACTGTACAGCCTTTTTCTGAGGCTGTATGCCTTTTTTCTCCTCCCCTCTTATGTATACATATATATATATATTATTTATCTATATCTATAATTATATATATATATGGGGGTTTCCTAAAATAGGGGTAGCCCTAAATCATCCCTGTTTTAATAAGATCCATTCTAAACCATCCAGCGGGTTCCTCCATTTATGGGGTTCCCCCAATGGCCGGTGAGGCCTCTGACTGTGGAGCAGGTTCCCAGCGAGAAGAAGTCGCCCGGGAGGCCATGGATTTTTTCATGGAGATTTTACCACTAGGAGATCACCTATATTAGTGAAGATTATATATACTAATGGGATATACATATATATATATATAATGTTATATATATAATATTAATATATTGCCAACTATATTGTCAAAGATTTAAAGGAAGTTGGGAAGCAACACTTCCGTGTTATGGACAAATAGAATTGTGAGACTTGACATTGATGAAGGGCGGTGTGAGACTTGAAATCACATTGTGAGACTTGACATTGCTGAAGGGCGGTGTGAGACTTGACATCACATAACAATACACCACAAAAGAATAATAGGCTATGACACAGGGTGGTGACGAAGGGCAGTGGTGACCTAGGGAAATGGTGACTTTGGGAAGTGGTGAGGAAGGGAGGTGGCGACGAAGGGAGTGTGGTGACTTGGGAAGCGGTGACGAAGGGAGTGTGGTGACTTTGGGAAGTGGTGACTTTGGGAAGTGGTGACGAAGGGAAGTGGTGACAAAGCGAAGTGGTGATGAAGGGAAGTGGTGACGAAGGGAGTGTGGTGACTAAGGGAAGTGGTGACGAAGGGGGTGTGCTGACTTTGGGAAGTGGTGACTAAGGGAAGTGGTGACGAAGGGAAGTGGTGATGAAGGGTGGTGACGAAGGGAAGTGGTGATGAAGGGAATGTTGCGAACCGCATTGTAATGGCTGCATGAATGTTGCATGGGCTTTGTTTTGGGGAGGAGGCCGGAGCACGAAACCTTGCGTTTTTCCGTGTAAAGTGGCTGCGGCCGGCGATGAAAGGTACATCGTGTGTGCGGCGGTTGCGGCTGCGGTCGTTTTGGTTCCTCCTCTGTGTTCTGCAACGAGCGGTGGTTCCTGTGTGCGTAGTTCTATGCGTTTCTTGAATCCGTGGCAGCTGGACATCGTAAATCGTATTGGAGTGGCTGCATCAAGGCTGCGACAGTGATTTGTCAGCAGATTTTCTCAATTTTGGTGCTAGTAGTTTTCCTTTAAAAAGTCCTTGTAAAAAGTGCTTCAAAATCGTCTTTTTTTCCCTTTGGCGTCAAGATCCGGTTTTGGAGTTGCAATTTCCGACGCCGTTGCACGTAGTTCTATTGTGTTTTGCAATTCAGTGTTGCAGATCGCATTGTCGTGGCTGCGTCAAGGTTGCTTCGTCCCGCGGCTGCATGCGTAATACTATTGTCTTTTGCAGCTGGATCTCGTAAATAGCAGTGATTTGTCGGCAAATTTTGTCAATTTTGGCGCTAGCAATTTTCCTTTCAAAAATGCTTCAAAATTGTCTTTTTTTCGCGTTGGCGTCGAGATCCAGCTTTGGAGCTGCAATTCCTGTTGTGCTTATGTACAAAAAAGCTTCTCTGTGTAAAAACTTTTTTCTGTAAAAGCTTGCTGTGTGTAAAAGATTTTGTGTGTAAAAGCTTGCTGTGTGTAAAAGCTTCTCTGTGTGTAAAAGCTTCTCTGTGTAAAAGTTTCTGTGTGTGTAAACGCTTGCCATGTGTAAAAGCACTGTGTGTAAGTGTTCTCTGTGCAAACGCTTGCTGTGTGGAAAGCTTGCTGTGTGTAAAAGCTTCTCTGTGTAAAAGCTTGTTGTGTGTAAAAGCTTCTGTGTGTAAAAGCTTCTCTGTTCAAAAAGCTTGCTGTGTGTAAGAGCTTCTCTGCGAAAAAAACTTGCTGTGTGTAAAAGCTTTCTTTGTGCAAACTTTGTGGTACAAAGTAGTACTGGGACGTACTTTGTGCAAGCTTTTGTGGTACAAAGTAGTACTGGGAAGTACTTTGTGCAAGCTTTGTAGTACAAAGTAGTACTGGGAAGTGCTTTGTGCAAGCTTTGTAGTACAAAGTAGTGCTGGGAAGTACTTTGTGCAAG
>Ga0126342_10019207_pt1 | contig 11637 bp, 9 predicted proteins | sample Cyp1metagenome_FD_92528 | JGI IMG/M metagenome (GOLD analysis project Ga0126342, IMG submission 92528) | Coral microbial communities from Lord Howe Island, Old Settlement Bay, Australia - Cyphastrea 1 metagenome | ecosystem: Host-associated > Invertebrates > Cnidaria > Coral ... | reverse complement strand
TCCACACACACTTTACACTCTACACTCTACACTCAACACTGCACACTCCACACTCTACACTTTACACTGCACACTTTACACTCCACACTTTACACTCCACACTTTACACTCCACACTCTACACTTTGCACTCCACACTCCACACTCTACACTTTACACTCCACACTTTACACTCCACACTTTACACTCTACACTCCACACTCTACACTTTACACTCCACACTTTACACTCCACACTCCACACTTTATACACTCCACACTTTACACTCCAGGCTTTACCCTTTACACTCCACATTACGCTCCACACTTTACACTGCACACTCCACACTCTACACTTTAAACTTCTCACTCCGCACTCCGCACTCCACACTTTATCCACACTTTACACTTTACACTCCGCACTTTACACTGTACACTCCACACTTCACACCCCTTGTACTCAATACTTTACAGTTTATACTTTACACTCCTCACTCCACACTCTACACTTTACACTCCACAATTTGCACTGTACACTCCGCACTTTACATTCCACACTCTACACTCTACACTTTACACTACACATTACACTCCACACTCTACACTCCACACTCTACACTCTACACTCCACACTTCACACTCCAAACTCCGGACTCCCAATTTTACACTCCACACTCCACACTCCACACTTTACACTCCACACTTCACACTCCACGCTCCACACTTTACACTTCACACTTTACACTCCACTTTACACTCCACACTTTACACTCCACACTGTACACTCGACACTTCACACTTTACACTTCACGCTCCACACTCCACTTTTTACACTCCACGCTTTACACTCTAGACTTTACACTTTACACTCCAGACTCGACACTCCACATTCCACACTTAGCTTGCCACCTTCCTCGATATTCCACAGTCTACGGTGCAGTGGTTTGGTAACAGGGGAAAAATGTACAAGATCGTTCAAATAAGCTGTTTCACACAAGTATTTTACGTGACTGCATATCCATGTGTTTCGACATCTGTACCATGAACATACGTGTGAGCATTCGGGTTCGTGGGCTGCATCTTGTTGATATATAGTCTGCCATCTGCTTGCGGTTCAATGTGGCCAAGAGCCAGGCCAAATAACCAAATACTCGGTGCGGGTGGTGGGACCCTGACGAACAAATTCCCAACAACAGTGACTGTTGGGTTTCAATCTTTGGGGCTGGTGCTCAATTTTCTTGCCGGGCCCGAACCGGAATAGTGCCCTGGAACCTTGGAAGCTGCTGTTGGGTTGCAACGCTCTGTTACTGAATAATTTGGCGCCCAATGAAATGGTTGTCACTCTGCGCTACACACAAAAATGCTGAAGAAAACAAAATGATAGGAGTAAACTAAAAGGAAAAAACTGCACCATGAAAAGGGAAACAACAGTGCGCAACATATAGTGGAATCGGTTCTAAAAACCGAACTCCGGTTCCTCCAGTTGGAAACGGAGTTTCAGTGGAATAATGGTGTTCTGTCTTCAACGCGATCCTTTTCTCAGAATCCGGATGGTGCGAGCGGGGAGCCAGTACAAAAGTAGTGTTTCAAATAACAGAGATCCATTGTGAGATCCATTGGTAGGCACACCTACTAGGAGGCACCCTTGACTGTGCCACAGAGATCCACAGAGTTGTTTTTTAATGTTTTTAAATTTTGGGGAGAAACTGGTTGTAAGCACTTCAGACCTGCCTGTTACGCACCTCTTATAATTTGAAGTTTGCCCACACTGACCACCTTGTGCAGTGATGGCCCTATTCTTTCTGTATCACCCTTGCTCAATAAAAACTTGCTTTCAGGTGGATGGTGCCAGAGTGGGTGCTGAAGATGCGTCCGAGTCTCGTTTTTTTGAACCCAAGTGAAGGGCTACACTCTACACTCCTTTGGAACTCAGTACTTGATAGATTTGATAGTGCTTGTGTAATTTCTGTACAAGTGTACCAGCTTCATTTACAATTTACAGCGTGTTGGCGGTATGCCAGTGCTGTAAAGATGCTCGGGCCCACAGTTGTGGTAAAACGTGCTATCGAAGGCTGGTGCGCTTTGCCACCTCGGAACAAGCACAAAAAGCTTTGGCTGTTCTACAGCGCAGCGTTTCCTCCACAGCTACAGTCTTTGAAACTGCAGCAGTCTATGCCGATGTTTGTGTCCGCGTATTTGCTTTTGCCACTCCAGAGTGTGACCTCCTGTCTTCCGAGGATTTGTATGTAAGACATGCTGTCCTTTCTGGCCAGCTGGCTCCATCGGACCAACTGTCTGAAGAGGCGCCCAGCTTGGGAAAGGGTCTCAGACTTGTGGAATGCTGCAGTCAGAGATTTGTTCAGTATTGACATTTTGGCGTAGGCTTTGGCTTTGGCTGGTGGACGACCTCTGGAGAGGGAGAGGTCGCAGTGTCTGTCCAAACTGTCTTGTGGTTGCTGGCCGCCGATCGAGATGTAGTTGCAATCAAAGTGGAGGACACAACAGAAATATGACTGCGTAATCATATATAATCATATATATATGAGTAGATATACTATAATATATTATAATCCCAGATAGATACATTTATTATTAGCATCTAAAACGTCCTGCACACACAGACACGCGCCTTGCTCAGTGCTTTCCGCGGTGTCGAGGTTGGTCAGTTGAGCTTTTCGTCAGGCCTGAACATCCCAGCAGTGGAGGCAGCCCAGAGTGGCCGCAGGCAGCCGCTGGACTTTCTTCCCCTTTCTACCAGCTGCAAGTCATTGTTAATAGGTCCAAAAAGGTTCAGTATGGTCAGAATATGTCAGAATCGTGTGCTGAGTTCTGCTGGGTTCCTGCGCTTTGAAGGTCAACCATTCGGATCCTGACATTTATTCCGGCAACATGCGCTTCCCAGGCCATGCAACCGCCTCAAGCTTCTCAGGCTAGCCAAGCCTCTGCCTACCCGCCCTGATCTCAACCTGTCACCGCTCACCTCTCCAGGTGTTACTTGCTCGTAGCGGATCCAGCAATAGTTCAGTTGTTACATATTGTTACTGATGTTACTGTACAATGTCTCAATGTTCAACATTTTTACACAGCTTTATCGCTTGTCAGCCAAGGCTGCATCGGAGAGAATCTGTTGAGCCTCCAGTTCAAACATATTCCCAGTTTGGACCCCAGGACAGTGCATAAGTCTCCACGTGTGGGGTTTCGAAGTTTGCTAAGGCCGCTTCGACCGCTTCAAAGAAGAGAATTACCCGAGAGTCAGCCGCAAGCACTGACTGTTCCATTGGTTGGCCGCCCAGTGGCCATTGCAATGCAATGCATGGCGCCCTATGAAGGCAAAGCTAAGCGAATGATTCGAATGATTCGAATGATTCGAATGATTCAAATGTCACTATCCAATCTATCCAGCTCCACTGTCCAGCTGCATCATCAAGGTCAATCCAAGTCATCCAAGTCATCCCTCAACGCCGACGAAGGAGGCTTGCCTGCTTGGGCAGTTTGGCCATGTTTGGCCTGTTCGGGCTGCTTGGTTCTCACGCAATGCTGCAATGCTCAAAACTGGCCGAAGCTATACAGACACAGTTGAAACACACGTGGCGTTGATTTGTTGAAAAAACTTCCACAGTGGCATGCAAGGCAACGAGAAGCACTTTTGAATCTGGATCATTTTGGATCAATTCTAAGGCATCACATGTTTGGAACTGGGCGGACGGATTGCTTGTCGAGGCAAAGGTAAAGCCTCATGTGAAGCTGAGCCAGGTGGCAGGTTGCCCCAGACTGATATATATAAATGATAAATGGACAGCACCACCTGCTTTTTGGTGAAACGGAAGCAGAATGGAAAGGGAGGCCACAAGGCCGAGAACGTGAGAAGATACGTTTTTGAATGATTTTGAGTAGTTACAAAACCGTCGCAAATCGTTGAGTGCAACAAGCAGAAACTGCGAAGTAACCTGATGTGATAAAGCAGACGGAATGGCAGTCAGTCCTGGATAAATTGAATGAATCACTATCGGAGCTTGGAAACTTGGAGATAGACACTGACCATAAGTTTGAAAATTGCGGAAAATTACATGTGGTAACTGTGGTGGGCATGTTTTTGCTGATCGATTCTACTGAAAGATCTGAAAGCTGGGTGAGACACCAGAGGACAGCATGGGACAGCATCACAGGCATCACAGGTGTCACAGGTCACGGGTGAATCATAGGCGAGCCAAGTCGACATCAAAGCCAGAGCTGAGGTTGGTGCAGCAGATGGCACGTACAGCTGGCTCTCTTGAGCTGTATCTCTATGTATTTCTATGTATTTCTTAAGCTGGCTTTGTTCAATTTTTTGTTTAGCATCCTTTGTCTCCTTCGGCCTTTCAGAACTCTCGGAGATATGCTGATGGTACGATTACATTAAGACTCGTTCTCCTTTGTTTCACTTGCTTCATGGCAAAGTTCATGCTGATTTCAATGTCTCTTGCTTTGCCGCGCTTTTCCGGGCAAGGACTTCTGAGTTCCAATGCCCTTTATGCAGCGGGCTGGCCTGGGAGCCGCTGGTAGTCATGTGCTGTCAGAAGGTGCGACTTCGAAGTTCAAGGTCAGAATTCAGAGGTACTCAAGAGGCTGCTGGTATCGAGGGTCGGTCTGGTAGGGAGAGACAGTGTTTTGAATTTGATCTCCGTGGAGTGGGCTCAGCAGTTTCAAAGCTGAAGAGTAGTTGTTTTGCCGTCCTCATCAAGTGGCATTAAGGGGGCACAGTCGAGTGCCCGATGGATGTATTCAATTCGGCCATGACAAAATGTAGCTGCATTCGGTCAGTGAGAGGCTCTAGGAGTCTGATTTTGAAACTCAAGAGGCAAAAGAACCTGGATGAAATCAGTGAAGTTTCTAAGAAAGGTGGCTTGTAGAAACATTTGAAGTGGATTACATAGGACAGATTTGGCATGTTTTAAATATATGTTTGTGGCTTTTCAATGCTTTGTTTATCGAGCATCTACTTTGTTTCTTGGGAAGATACAAAGACATCGCAAAGAGCAGGTTTTCTGCAGCGGCTGTTTGGGCGACTTCTTGAGCACTGCAACTCATTGCCCTTCATGTGAAGAGCTGAGAGGACAGAATGAAGATCTTGGATGAACAAAGCAAAAATAAGCAAAACACTAGTAGAGAACACTGATGAAAACTAATGAACACCGCTTCAGAGTGAGTATCTTGCACAGTGTACAGTCCAATTCCTTTCCTGTTTTTTCGCCACCCCTATACAGGTCATGCTTCGGTGGTTGTCAGAGATGGCAGCACGGGAAGAACAATCCTCAGCATAGCTCAGCATGTTTCGGTGTCTGTCAGCATATCAAAATGTCCAGCTTTGCTTCGGATGACCTATCCCTAAAAAAAATATTCCAGGGTATCAACTAGGTTATGGAATATTTTTTATATTTTTTTGGGAATAATTTTCAAGGAATAGTTTCTTCAAGGGGTAGGTATACGATGATGCATGTCGGAACCTTGAAAATCATGATCCCCCCCGTCAAGATACCCCGGAATAATTAGGCTTGGGAATAATTTTCTATAAGTTAAAACATCTTAAAACATCTCGAAGCAGCCTAGCCTATACGTTCCTACATTTGGCCTGGCCCTTCCAAAAGCCATTCCTAGCTTGGCGGTCTTTTCCTGGAAGCTTTTTGCTGGAAATGCCAATTGCAGTTGTTTGAGGCATCATACAATTTGGGCAATTGCTGCCAACCTTTTTTTGCAGCATACTTGCAAGCACAACTAGTGTCCAACGGACCACCTTTCTCTCGCGGTACTTTCTCTCGAGAGTTCTTTGGACGGCAATGAAGGGAATGTTCGGAAAATGCCTAGGAAAAGGCCAGGTTGAGTGCCATTTTGTGGGCTTTGCCCAGGGGAGAAATTATTCTAGGGGTATTGGAGATGCCTGGTACCCCTCAAAAACCAAAGTGGGCAGCTAATCACCAAATCGGCCCAGAAACTGGCAAGAATTGTCACAAAACAAATGAAACCCAAACATTTCCCACTCATTCCCACTATGGCCAACGGGAGTTTTTTAGAAGGAAATGAAGGGAATATGGAAGAAATAGGGGGGCGTACGCAAAGTTGGGAAAACCTCTAGGAGAGAGCCAGGTTGAGTGCCATTCTGTGGGCTTTCCCCAGGGAAAAAATTGTTCTAGGGGTACTGGAGGTGCCTGACACCCCAAAAAACAAAAGTGGGCAGCTAATCACCAAACTAGCCCCGAAACTGGCAAGAATTGGCAAAAAAAAAAACACCCATTCCCACTATGGCCAACGATAGTTTTTTGGAAGGAAATGAAAGGAATATGGAAGAAATGGGAAACGTACGCAAGGTTGGGAAAATCTCGAGGAGAGAGCCAGGTTGAGCGCCATTTTGTGGGCTTTCCAGGGGAAAAATATGGGACAATTATTCTAGAGGTATTGGAGATGCCTGGCACCCCTCAAAAACAAAAGTGGGCAGCTGCTACAATCACAAAACAAACCCAGAAATTGGCAAAAAAAATCAAAACCAGTGACAACCAACTATTTTCCTTTTCCCACTTATTCCCGTTAAGGCCACAACCACCAAACTAGCCCAGAAACTGGAAAAACATCCAAAACCAATCAAAACCATGTTCAACCAGGGGGTTGCTGAGAGGGCATTTGTTTAAAGATATTATTCTGACTCTTCTTGATTCTATCTGATTATGCTTAAAATTGTTTGAATTTGTGCCCGAGCTCTGCAAGAAGGGAAACCTTTTTCGGCCGTTTGCGCGCAGCTGCTTACGATTACTTGCGTTTGGCTAGAAATCGACTATACCGGTATCATTTTGATGGATTATTCCAAATTTCCATATATTTCAGTGAGTTCTTGGAATACTGTTTTTTTTTTGGAACTCAGGTTATGCCGGAATCATACTTTATTATTCTGAGGTATGTTGACGGGGGTAGTTATCCCCTTAAGGCATCCCTCATTGCTTCGGTTTTGCGGCTAAATCATGCAAAAACATCCAAAGCTCTATAAGTCTATATACATGCTTGATATGTTTGTGCAATGAAGTCATATGAAATCTGTCTTGTGCAATGTCTCGAGGCAGCACTGAGCAGAAGGTGAAGAAGCTTGAGAGGACGGCCGAAGGCATGTGGACCATTGACGACAATACAGTGATATGCAGACTTTTTACATGCCTGAAGATTCCGGAAAAAAACACAAGCACGGAAAGCCGGCGTTTTTCATCCAGCATTCAAACCACTTCAAAACTGATCCGCACCTGTGGATCCTGTCGTGATATTTTGGCCGCTTCAATATCCGTGACATTGAACCATGTGCTCATGATGCTTCCCCTTTCTTTACGTAGTGAGTTCCGCAAGTTGTAGGTTTGATAAGCATGTCATACTGGGACTGAACAATACTATTCAATAAACCATGTACTACAACTTCATGCCTGCATACATCTTGCTGAGTGTTAGTTTCCAAGTGCAGATGATCCGTGCGAGGTGTCAAAGGCGTTGCCTGGCGGGTCTACTCCAACATAAGAGTAAAATGTTGCCGAGGAAGCTGCACCTGGGAAGGAAATATTCTTTCCTATGGCAGTCGCCTTAGTGCTTTCAGTTCATGAGTACAGAAAGGATTCTGGGAGCATCCAGCAACAATGGATAAATTGGTACATTATGAGGTGGCAAGTAGAAGAATATACACACACAGAGGGAAAGGAAAAGAAGGGGAAAGGAAAGAAGAGGAAGGAATGAAAGAAGTAGAAGGACAGAGAGGGGCTAACAGCGCAGAGAACCTGAAGGAAACCCACACAGCATAGTCAGCATAGTCATGGAACGTCGTAGACATGAGCCCTTGACAAGGTGAGCACTTGGAAAGCTGCTCCAGTGGAAACCTTGCGGAAGCTGGAAACCTGCCCCGAACTCAGCTAATTTTTCAAAACATGCTAGATTTTCTGCTAAAACCACATCCGGCCGGTCCGGCCCCATCTGCTTGTTACAAGTGTTGTCTCACCTAGAGCTCTGACGACTTTTGACTTTGGCGTGGTTTGTGTTGGAGGGATTTGAAGGGCGTCTATGGGTTAATCTGATTAATCAATTCAGACAGGTCGAAATTCGAAATGTATTTTACTTATCTTGATTATCTTTACTTTCCAAGCGTTTCTTTGCCGAGTGTCTGCCATGTTTGTTATGCTGGTTTCAGGTCGAGGACAGCAGAAGCCCCAGCAATGCCTGGGAAGGCTTGTGCGCTTCAGGGCAAGCACAGTTTTTCACATCATGACAATTATTATGATATATGGAAGTACCAATCGAAGAAACAACGAAGAAAGCAACTTCTGGCCTCCTGCATGAAACATCACGGAGATCAATGTATGTAGACAAAGCTTGCAACAAAGCAGCACTATTTTCCACACGTTTTTTTTTTTTACATTGTTTTAGATTCACATTCTAGACTCAGGCATTGATGTTGCTTGGATGCTGACCCACCGGGAGCAGTAGCTTTTGTTGTAATGCGCATGAGCATGATGTGGAATTATGCAAGTAAGGAGAGGGTTTCTGTGAACAAGGTTCGTTGGTCCTTCTTCTCCATACCGTTGGTTTCGAAGATTCGATTGAATCTTGTACAAGTCCTCAACTGCAAACTTTGTTGCCGGAGGCTTCAACAAGTTCGAAGGCTTGGCGACCTACGAAAAAAAAACAGCAGTGCCTTGTTGAGTCTTCGCTCACATCATTTTTGGTCATGCCTTTTCAATCCTTTTCTCTGTAACAGGTGCAGAGCGATGCTGCGATCCTAGTCGACTTTCGCAATTTGCTTTCGGATCCTTCTTGGTTTCCAGTTTCCAGCACAAATACTGTTTGGATGATGTGGCCAAGATGCGTGGAAAGCACGTGGTCGCTTGCGGTCATACGGCATCTGACAAGTCCTCAGCAGCGGAAGCAAAGTTCATCACTCTTTCTGTAGCACCAGCCTTTCAAGATTTCTCAGGCATTCCTTGGGTGGTGGTTGTTTCCTTTTTCAGACTCTGCCAAGGATGCAAATCAGCTCAGTTTGAACGTTGGCGAGGAGGTTTTTGTGCAACAGGCGTTTCATTTTTATTGGCATGCTTGCAATGCTTGCAATGCTAGTGCATTTGCTCCGCCTTTACTAGGCATTGTTTTGTTGAGAAAGCTGGAGTCCATCATGTTTCGCGCGCCCAAAGGTGGCAGCGCATGGCTGGGCATATGGGCAGCTCATGAAAGAGCGGGAGCGGCAAGGGTGGTTCCCAACGTGCCAATCCCAGTCTCCGTCCATTCTCACGGATTCCAAGGTTCAATGTACTGCACTGCATATTTTTCCAGGAGGTATAGAACGCTTCTAGGCCTAGTGCCCTAGCAGTCATAGAGACCAAAGGGAGGACTCTCAAAGAAGGACACTTTACAGAAACAAACACTTGCCTAGGGTGCGCTGGTTCAAGAAGAATTTGCAAAGTGTCCTTGTTGAACATTTTAAAAGCCACTCTCAACGCGCACAGCTCAAGTAGCGACTAGGTATGTTTGAAGTTTTGCTTGGCTAATCTACTAGCGGAGTCATGTTTGGTGGCCAGCCCAAGTGCCTGTTTTTTTTTAATCAATTTGGTCGAGCATCATGGTGGTGGTGGTGGTGGTGGTGGGGATGAGCACGTTTGTTCCAACCCTTTAACTTTATTCCAATGTTCAAATAAAGCATAACTGATAACAACTGATAACATATGATAACATACAAATTCTCTCATGTTACACCATATTCGATATTTCGATCCTCATGCTGACGGTGATGATTGTGAAAGCTGACGACAACAATGACAAGGTTGACGAGTGACAACACTGAGAATAAACACCTCTACCACACTCACAAAGATGCACTCAGGATTCGGGCTACCTGGTAGTTTTCCTAGAGGTTTTGACTTTGGGATCATGAAATTGGCTTTGAAGTGGTTTTCCATCCACAAGAAAGCATGTTTGTTCAATCATGACATCCTTGTTTCTTCAAGTCCAGTCCTCTCAAAGCTTGCCAAGTTCAGAGTCTTGAATAGGCAGTGTGGGTTGCAAGCTTCGAGTTGCCAGTAGCAACCTCTTGACCAAAACCAACTTGTCCATCTATTTGTTTGTGGGTCTATCCATGTATCAATACATCATAATACATCCATCTATCCATCATTCTCCATCTATCATCATCCCTGTTTATCTATACGTTTGCCATTCTGTCTACGTATCGTAGCTATCCGCTTGCCTACTCACAGCTATCTATTTATCTATTACTATCTGTGCTTCAGTATGTGTGTGGACCCTTGAAGATAGGGCTTGGAATAATTTCTGGACAATGCACGGGGCCATTCCACCTTCTACCGGGGAATGGCCAACGAAGAGCCTGGTAGAAAAGGTGCTGTAAGCGTACCTGCTGCCGTAACAGCCTGAATGACAATCCTCTTCAGATATCTTCAGTTACAACCCTATGAATCATGCTTCTCGCCCGTCTAGTTTTCGTGTCGGCTCCAAGCTCCGACTCTCCAGATCTTTTCTCCAAACTCAAACGCCTCCATCAGTCTGTGTGTGTGTGCGTGCGCGTGTCGGTCGTCTTTTTTTTCCGTCTATCCGTCTTTCTGTTTATCTATTTACATCATTTCACATCCATGTGTTTGTTGTACTTGTTTTCCTGTGTGTATCTACCAAAGCATCTACTTGCCCACCTACAGACATGTCTGTGTAGATATTGGTCGTAAATGCACTTGATTGTCGATATTTGTGGATCCAAAGGTCCATATAGAGATTGTCCATTGCAAGGGCCGCCAGGGTTCCAAAAGGAGACCACGCAAAGTTTTCATCTGAGTTCGCGAAAGTTTGTCTTTTTTTACCCAAAAAGCGAAATATTTTAACATGAGACCCCCGCGAAAGATCAACGTGGGGTTCGCGAAAGATTCGCAAAACTTTTTTTTATTCGCGAAGAATGGCCGTTTGCAGAAAAAGGAATCTAATTGGATCAACCGCCACTTATCTTGTAAACCAATTATAAGACAAAGCTCGGACATACCACGGATATATGTGTCGTGTGCATCAGCATGAAGCAAGAGCATTGGGACTGGGGAAGTCTGGCAGACGAGAACATGCACATACACACACAGTAACCTATCAAATTACATGTGGTAATCGATCTAAAGGTCCTTGTAAGGAGTTTTACTTGCGAAAGCCTGCATGTTATGTTGGAAACCCTCGCGAAAGTTTTTTTTTTCTCCAGGCCTACCTGCATTTCCGCCAAATCAGTTTTTCGTTAGCGGCGACCGGCTAAGCCAAGAAGCGGCACGACGGTTTGTTTTTCACTTCATTTCGGCACTGTTGTCGCAATCTGCAAATTTCCTGAAAGGGGAAGAGTCATTTTCCAATTCAATTTTCAACACTGGCTATGGCTATGGGAGCTCCTTGATACCTTTTCACGTCCCTTCACCGACCCATTCCTGTCAGGTATTAATGGATTGTCTTTGCACGTAAGATGCACTCCACAACAGACTTCGCAATGACAGTTCTGAGCAAGTGTGTGTGACTCATGCCGGTTCGTCAAGGTGGCATGAACCCTTCGGGGAATACCTTTCTAGGTGTGATACTTGAATCCTCGACCTGATCGCTGAATTTACACTTTTCAACTTGGTAATTCGTTTTAGTAAAGT
>Ga0126342_10019206_pt1 | contig 11638 bp, 11 predicted proteins | sample Cyp1metagenome_FD_92528 | JGI IMG/M metagenome (GOLD analysis project Ga0126342, IMG submission 92528) | Coral microbial communities from Lord Howe Island, Old Settlement Bay, Australia - Cyphastrea 1 metagenome | ecosystem: Host-associated > Invertebrates > Cnidaria > Coral ... | reverse complement strand
TATATATATATATATTTATCATGTTTCCAAATGAAAAGGCAATCTTGGGGCAACCACCCACCATGTCCACCATCATCTTCTCCATTTCTCATCCCTTAGAACCCTTCAAGGTGGGTCCCCCAAGGCTTCTACGGCGGCGATCATAATCGCCAATCTGCTGTGGAGAGAAAACAAACGCTACCATAAAATAAACCACAAGTACATAAATAATTATTATACACATACCCTCTGGTAAATTAACATAGACCCTGCCAGATAGGGGTTGGAAGACTAGTTTCCATTAAAAATTGGTGATTTTCAGGTCTATGTTTATTTACCAGAGGGTAGTAGTTATTTCATATTCATAACCCTAGGTCTTGGAGTTATTTGTTTGCACCAACTTGGCCTCACCCACACAGCCCAGGAACTACTGGGCGTTGCATGCGCCATGTGGAGAAGTGTTGCGTGCCAATCCACCAAATGTAGGAAACCGCCCGAATACCTCAGCACGTGACAGCTGTCAGCACGCACACATTATCACACATTCCTCGGTCTGAAGCCTGGGTCTGTGAAAATTGTGCATACATATATATATATATAAAATATATATAATTATATATATATATAAGTTATATATATATACCCCCAAAATTGAGGGGAACAAAAGAACATAAAACGTCAAATTCGGGGTATGCGGGCCCCCCGATTGCATGGCTGGAGTACCCAAACATTTCTGGTACTCTGATAGATGCGACTCAATCCAAACATGAGGAATGAGTTGGCTCCAGTGGTCAAACATATCTTGGGAGCTTGCACCATACCAGCGCTTGCTGTAATCATAAGCATCTTAGGATTGGGATTGTTGATTCACCTCCACTATCGATTGGTTTGGGATAACGTGTGATCTTTCTAATGTCAACCCTGGATTAATAAACCCCAAACGTCTGTTTAATTGGGAGGCTACCATTTAGAGTATCAGATGAAATGACTATTGGAGGAGTACCCCCTAACTAAATCCAAGCATGGTTTAGTCTCATCCCAAGGTTTAGTCCATTATCAGATCCTTTATTAAAAGCAGGTGACACAACAAACCAACTCAGCTCGCTGCGTTTGGTTCCTGCTCCTTGCTGCCTCCAACTCAGGGTGTGACCCGAAGATCAAGGCCCTGGTCCTCCAAAGCTCCCATGTGGAAAACTTGAGACCCGAAGAGGCCAGGCCCCGTAGATAGCTAAGTTGACTTCAACTTGGTTAAACATAGGGCTTTTGGAGAATATCTATATGTATATATATATACACATATATATATATATATATATTATAACGATAATTACTGGGTTTCTGAACAAACTTATAACTGGGGGAACAACTTCTGATACAACGGGGTTTTCACCCATAAGCAAGCATTTTATGGGGAGAAACGATGAATATGGATGGGATATAACCAGCTATGTTCATATGGTGCCCCATAGTGAGCTAAATTTGGTTCATACCTAGGTGAACTGATGGGTTTCTGATGATTATCAATAACTATAGTTAGATGGAAAATAATCCAACTTGTAACAGGGGGCACCACCTCGTGATAGGGCAGTGAGGTAAACCCAGTGATAGGTATAGTAGTGACAATAGTAATGACACAGTGACAGTGATGATAATACTGTTGATAATAACTTACAGTAATCATGATGATGATGAAGATGATGAAGAAGAAGAAGATGATGATTCATTTTCAACCGGACATGTAAAAACATCGGATACTGGTTACTACACGGTGCTTTTTTTCCACCCCAGTGAAATCTTTGTTGGTTTCCTATGGTCTGGGGGCCTAACACCTTCTTTGTGTGGCGAAGTAAAGCCAGTAATCATATGAGTAGTAAGAATGTTCATAATGTAAGTATATAATATATAATGATGAATAAACATGATGATATTCACGATGACACTAATGATTCTAATCATGATAGCAATTCAATGTTTCATGATGATAACAATCATGACAATAAACCACCCATATGCAACAGTAATAATGATGGCAATTATAGTATATACTAACAACAATGATAATGACAAAAAACATGACAATAATTACTATAATTATATGAGGCCGGGTCAAAATTGTATGGGAATGGGTCAAACATATTCAAAAATAGAATCTATTATTACATTATTACCATATTTAGGGAATACACATCCTTTAACCAGCTATTTCAGGGTACATAGGGTTCTAGGGTTTTGCCTCATAGCCATATGTATCATCATAATGATACCCTCTTGTATACTAACATAGCTATCGAACATTGCCATTTATAGTTGATTTACCTGTAAGGTGATTTTCCATAGTTATGTTAGTTTACCAGAGGGCAAAACATCCTAGACCCAGGACCCTGCTGTCCTGATGCCACCCTCCCAAACTTCCCCTGGCGCAAAGGGGTCAGGCATCAATCAGGTGGGATTGGGCTTTCACCATCCCTACAGGAAATTCGGTGAAGCATCAAGCATCCTCGATGCGGTTGAAAGATGAGCTCGCTCCACTGCCATTTGGGGATAGGTACCGAAGTAAAAGGGTGGGTTTAGTGCACCATGGTGCCATTGAAGTAACCCCTGCAACCCCCAAAATAGGTTGTATCATGTTTTTCATCCCTACGACATCCCCAATCACCATTGAATCACCATGCTCATTTCCCGTTGGGAAGTCGTTAGCACCGGTCCCCTGAGCGGCCTCGACTTCCTCGCAATGGCCAGTTGCTGCCTCCAGAGCCCTTGTGAGAAGCTGAACCTCGAGGGTCCCGGGTCCCGAGGCTATGAATTGGACATAGCATGACATAGCCAGTGACCAAAGAAAAACCTTTTAGATGTAGGGTTTTTTCCCATGTTTTTCCTATCAACCCTCATGGCCCAAAATTTCAGTGGAGGCTACGAATAGAAGGTACATGGGCATGATTCAACGAGAGAAAATGATGGTCAACTATGAGAATGAAAGTCCATCAACTAGCCATGGACCTGGATGAATTGCAACCTACCCGACATGTTCAAACATATGGGAATTATTGCCCAAATCCCCCCCAGTCCAATTCCCATCATTTCAAACGTGACGTCGTGACGTGAAGTTGGTCTTTGGTTTCGTCTAGAAACAGCTCCGTCCCATCCGTTTTATGACAAACATTCGGTAACAAACAAAAAGTGGGTGCAAATCACGCACTTTTTAGTTTGATGTATTTTCCTCCATGAGTTTCTGACTTTCAACTCACGCCAGCTTTTTCCCAGTCGACTCAACGATCTCAACGGTTAAGCAGACGCCTCCACTGTCGCTTGCCACCACTATGACCCAGTTGTCTCCAAGAAACGATCCTGGAGATGCCAAGTATGTGGGAATCCGGTAATCCAATGATACACTAGCCCCAAGTTTGTCATAGGTCCTATAGGTGGTATGTAACTCATGAAATGTTTGAAATGTGGCCAGGGTATGCCGGGGTTTATGGATGTTTATGGATTGTTGTTCACCAGGAAGTTGAACACCGAGTGCCATGATCATGAAGCTTCTATATAAAGAAACAATAACGATTTGTGCGACTGAGATTGGGGGTATCATTGATTATTGTAATAAACATTAATCTGGGATAATCTGGGTATATAAATTGTAATAATTCACTAACTTGAATTAAGGCCATTTGCGGATCATTTCCCTTACTAAGCATGATTCCAGTGAGGTCGCAGTGAGGTCGTCATAATTTACCCAGATTCATGAACAATCCCGCTCCATAGTTTTGATGCAATTCTCTGGTCACAAGTACCTCATATGTGGTCTTTGAGGAAATCTGGATCCATGATATGGCAATTGTTCAAGCTTTGCTATCGAACATTTGCGTCTTGAAACATGTAGTTTCAATCAGTGCAGTGTCATATATATATATATATTTTCTGGTTGGTGATTTCAACCCCTCCGAAAAATATGAAAGTCAGTTGGGATGGATTACTGTTTCTGGACAGTCATTCAAAATTCCATGGTTCCAGTCACCACCAACCAGATATATACACCATTAAAATCCCATTAAATCCCATTAAAATCCATTAAATCCTATGAAAAATCCATGAAATCCCATGAAAATGAAAAATCCATGAAATCCCATGAGCAATCACCATGTTTCTTGGTGAAGTCACCATTTTCCCATGGTTTCAACACGTTTCAACACTGGACTCCGGAGGTCCAGCCGGCTCCGCCGAAAACGCTCCGCTCCTCTCATCGTTTGGGCGATCGCTTGGATGCTTCGGTCCAAGGAGGTGGCCTTTGGGGATGGTCTCCGACAAAAAACACATCGCTTGGGGCGGAAGATTTCGGGGAAACAGGCCGTAAGATTTCAGCCAAATTCCCTGGCAATATCAACCTGATCAATCACTGGTTTAATAAATCTTCAATTGGAAATTTGTTTATAGGGTTACCATTTACCATGGTTTACCAAAGTTTAGAAGCTCCTTTTACCCAAGATATGGATGTTTTTTAGGGGCTCAAATTTCACATGTTTTTCTACCACCCATGTCTGGTAAGCCATTGGGGACGGTTGCTCTGACGCAGTCGAAGTGGCTACTCTAGTGGTGGCCTTCAGGCGGGTTGGGGTAGCGTTCACTTGCTTCGGGGTGGCGGGTTGAGGTGCAAATAACAAAAGAAAATGGCGTGTCCGATGTTGCCGGGACTCAATAGACGTAGTCTGTTGAAACTCAATCTTGTCCAAAGACTTTTTGCATCAGATTCGAGGTGTTCATGACATGTATGTCTTTACTGGGTCGCTCCAATGCACATATGTGGTGTTGGAGACAAAGCCTTGTAGAAAGTCTCATCTTAGCACAGTTCCTAAAATAATCATTGGAACCGTTCCTCAATGGAACTGGGGACGCAAATGGTAACATGCTTGACCCAAATCTCAAACGGAATTAGGTGTTGACATATAGCAAATTCATTTCGTATGTCATAATAATCCAAGTACGTGAAGACAGTGGTTCCAATTCGAATCGGCGCTGAATAAACCTATCGTGGTCGCTCCCATCTCATCCCATCTCATCCACATCCACCATGGAAATTAAGCCAATTCTATTGGTAAACCTGAAATGTGCCATATATATCTACAATTTTTGTTGGATAAATCATGTGAAATCATCATGTTCCCCCCCAAAAATCATATGTATATATTTAAATTATATAACATCACCAAAACTTGGGGCTATAAATCGAATAAGTTGGTTCAAGTCCCATGTTGCAACCGGTCATGGTCACCACCGGGCTTTCACACCATTCGGCAAAAGGTTTGACCTGGGTGCAAGGTGAGGCCGCCGTTTTCGATCGCGAAGGAAACCATAGGAAAATGGTGACTTCACCAAGAAAACCATAGGAAAACTATAGGAACATCATAAAAAAAAACATAGGAACATGGTGATTTAACATGCCACAAAAAATGTGCATTTCATGGGATTTTTTGTTGCTGATTGAGGATCGCTAAGTTGCTTAACTTAAGGTGAACCTTTGGGGGTTGTGGGGGAAGCCTCACCTTGTGGTGTGTTGGTCCCCTGCTGACTGGGTCGATTCTTCTACCAAGTGTTGAGGTAGAAATGCAGCAAACATATGATTTTCAATGGAAACTAGTACCACAAACATTTTGATTGAAAAACACTAGCATAATTGACTACCAGCTCATTTGGCCATGGTGGGTGATATGTATCCCACAATCTCTTCCCAACGATAAACATAACAATTATCAGAACTACTACCTTCCCTGCAAATCCAAGATGAAAACCACCGATAACAAACATATGACGGAATCTGATCTTATTGTTTTTGTTGGGGTCCCATGTTTCATTTCAAGGCTTGAGTGAGCTCAACGGCCATCGGCTTCCGCAGTGCAGTCTCAGGGACGATTAGAATTAGCTGCAGAACCGAAACCTTGCCCGGGGGGGACCAAGCAAGATTGGGACACGACAAGGGACTGATTGAACAGAACATTTATAACAGCCATCATGGCAACCCCAGTAGGGTTTCCTGCAAATTTCCCCTTGTCCATGGACATCAGGAAGGGATCTGTGCAAGCAACACAAGTGTTGGTAGTGTTACTGTTTTTCTTCCTGAGATTTGAAGGGTAACTTTGCTTGTATGCTGGTTTCCGATGATTTTCCAGGTGCAGATCAAATATGCATGGTTATACAATCTCAAAAACCCTGCTGTAAAAGTATGGCATAAAAATCAAACAATAGAACCACTTAAACCAAGGCAATCATCTCAAAACTGGTTGTTGCTTTCAACACCCCTGAAACAATAATGACGGTCAATTGGGATCATGATACCATTTGGCGCATGCAAAATCTTAAGTGCATCCCGATGGATCAATAACACATGAACAGAAGCCCATTTATGACAGGTCGACAACCAACATATGTATCAATTGCAAACACAATATATAGATATACATGTTATATGTGTATATATATATGTATATTATATTATATTCTGCGTATCTTCTGCGCTGCTCATGTCTTGGTTGCTGGACCCAGCCCGGATTGCGGGATTGCGCCTTCTTGGAAGGTACAATTCCCAGCCGTCCAAGTTGGCGCCTGCTGAGGGCAACGACCGCAGGCTATGAGATATAGCAAGCGCAATCAAGATCTGTAAAATCGATTGTGATATAATTATCTATAATGTAACTATATCTATCATCTGATATCATATTATATATAACAATCATATGATAGACCTATGATAGATATTAGATATAACATTGGAAAATCCCACTCAAATAGATATCACCAGAACAAAATCAAGGGATTCTGATGGATACGATTGATGGATATCGATGGATCTTAGGTGATATCAATGGATCATAATGGATTTGATCTCAATGGATCTTGAAGGATATGAATGGATCAGATCCATTATGAATACCAATGAGATATCAATGGATATCAATACTATTATCTTCAAGATCATAATTATCCATGAGGTGATCTCATTGATACTATTAATGGATTCTACTGGATAATTATGGATATCAATGGATATCAATATGGATGTTCAGAAAGAAACAACATAACAATGGATATAAGACTAAGAAATGGACATGTTTACAAATATCAATGACCAATGAGACGTCAATTCACCGATATTCATGGACCATATTCATGGACCATATTCATGGACTATATTCATGGACCATATTCATGGACCATATTCATGGACATCTGGTTGGTGGTTTCAACCATCTTGAAAAATATGAGTTCGTCAAATGGGATGATGACATTCCATTCCCAACTGTTTCTGGAAATCATAAAAAAACAATGTTCCAGTCGCCACCAACCAGACATTTTTCAGGATACTGAAGATGTTCAACAGGGATAGTGGGACATGGAGACGATCATCCCCCGGTCACCTGTAAGGGCTCTTGGAAGGTCATGGGGGCATAGTAAAGAAACCTGGACGGGACACGGCTGGCTGTGTTGCTGTGGGGTATTGAAAGGGTGGTTTAACACACAGAAACACAGGGAGTATAACAAGCATAAGAAGTGATATCTAGCGAAAACAGGAACATATCATTATGGATATCATTATGCCAATATAATGTATCACATCCAATGATATCCTGTGTATATCTAGCACTGCGAAAATGGCCGATGTATGCCAATGTCAGGAACTGATGAATGATGACTGCCTCCTGGCCAAAATGAGCAAAACACCCACAAAGGTAGAGACTCATCCAAGTTCCATCCAGTTCCTTTTTCCGGGAACCGTCATTGGGACGATCCTGTAGGGGAGATTACATGGATGGAATGATCATGAGGACATTCACATTATCATCTGGTTATTTAACAGTTCGCCATGGGAAATCACCATGCTATTAATAGGTAAACCATCTATAAATGGGCCATTTTCCATGGCTATGTTAAATAACCATAGGGTATCATACATTATCACAGAACACATTTTGCAGCTGGCAAGTTCCATAGGGCGATCCATGATGGATAGCAGCTTCCAAGTCGGTGGCATAGTGACAGGGGAAGACATCCTGTTTCGGCCATTTCACATTTTGCAATAGAGTTAACACGATGCAATATCAAGCAAATATCCAAGAAATATCCTTGGCCTACCTTCTCGCTCTCTAACCCCAGTATGAATGTACGATTAGGTATGATTAGATATGATTAGATGGTTTTGACATATCTATGTATATGTATATATATATATTATACTGTAACCATTATTAACCATTACTAACCATCATTAACCATCATCAATTTTGGTCGTTCCCATTCTTGAAGGGACTTTCCAAAGCTTACCTGGCTGAAGCGGCTGAATTAGCCATGTACTGTGCATGAACTCGCTGGGGTTCGGACATGGGGACGCCTTTGTACTTTGCCTTAGTCAAGCAATTCTGAAGTGATCAACAAAGGTGTACCACCAGTACAAAGGTGAAAATGGGGGTTTTGAAAATGGACTTAGGCAGTGTATGACCCATCAACAGTGAACATGGATGTTTTTGAAAATGGGTGATCCCAAAAACCATTGGTTGCAATACTAAAATGATGTAATCTTGGATGATTTGGGGTACCATCCATTTTGGGAAAGTGTCTGCAAATGTGGCATACCCCGGAATCTATGGCAATTTCAAAGTGTTTTAGACAGTGGAACTGGTGATTTTCCGCCATGGAATTTGGCTACGCCATTTCGACAACCGTGGTGATTTGGCGTTGTACTCGTGGTTTTTCTACACGGGCCCTTGGGGATGGTCATCAAAATTGGGTTTTACCATGCTCAAATACTCAAGATCCAATTAATATCATGAAAACTTAATGTTTATTAGATATATTATTAAACTATACTTATCATTAAGTTTATTATCTTCCTTCTCAAAACAAACTGATTTATATAATATTAAAACATATTAAACCGTGATTCAGCTATGCCGAGAAAAACATGAACATCAAAGGTGCTACTACGATGCATGTGACCCATATGGACACTTAAGCGATTTGGATGTTGCCTCAACCAACAGCAAGTCCTGGACACCACGAGATGAAATGTTGTCCATATTATCAGTGGTTGAAATCGACCTAAGCTGGTGATATTCTTTTCAATATTTTTCAATGCTACGTGGGTTGCTGAAGCTACAGTGCATATAAAACACACAAACAATCACAAACACACATATATATATATATGTATACATATTGGGTGTGTAGAAGCCAATCAGGATGTTGTGTCTTGGTTATCTTGGTTATCTTGGCTTGGGAGAGTATAAAGGGTTGGATTTCCAATATGTAGGAATCTATGGCAGCAAAGCCATTGATTCCCTAGTCACCTCAAGATTGTGCCAATGTGTAAGTCTACGCAAGTCCGTTTGAACCATACAAAAAGACGCGTATGTAACATACGGATTTGACTGATTTCATGGCTACACAACAACTTCAATCATTATATACCTTTTCCATATCTTCCCATTCAAATGGCTCATATAAATCAACATTTTGGGATGCCCTTTTTGCCCATCCTTTTTGGGCATCACGAGACCATTTCCCATGGCTTTTTACCATGACCCACACGCGCCTGATGATCTTCAATGAACCTCAGTTCTTTCGGGTTGCCCGTCCGCTGGGAAATCCGTGGAAATCCCTGTACTAAATGACCATTTCTGGTTGGTGGTTGACCTACCCCTCTGAAAAATATGACTTCGTCAGTTGGGATTATTATTCCCAATATATGGAACCATAGAAAATGTTCCAAACCACCAAGCAGATTTTCCATGGGAATCTCATATATGCCATGCTTAAACAGTTCGATTTTTTGCTTGGTATTCTACATCCAAAAAAAAACGGCAACAAACACAAACAGTATCCGAGATAATGCTACAAAGCCTGCCAGAAAGTCTGGTCCGGTCATCCAGACTCTGGTTGTCTTTCCGGTCTCCAGCGGCTTGGTGAAATCCTCATGTTCGCTGGTTACAATCCTGTGATAGCTTCTAAAATGTTTCAATAAAGCCAGGGGCCGGGTTTTAACCAATGCTAATCACAGGTTTATAGATGTTCATAGCATCCATTTTGGGTGAACTCAGAGGTATTTGACCTATCTTTTCCCGGGGTATCATATGGGTATGGGTCAAGTTCCCTATGGAAACCCATCTGACAACGGGGGAATCTTCCTAGATCCAGCAACCATCCGGGTACCATGCGGGATCCTCGGGTTTTCGCCAAAGGAACTGCTTCGCCTTGGCTTGGAAGAGGCTGTTGACGTGCTTTCCAACCTCAGGAGCTGAGGTCTTGGGGGAACTCTGTAGATATTTAGCATGTAAAGTGGAAAGGGCATGCGTGTACTGTTATATATATATATATATAGTTATATATATATATATTATGTATGGATGCATATATATATATATATATTATATACATAGTATTATTGCAAGGCAAGCATTCTCATGCATTCTCTGACTCTGATGTACAAAGAAACTCGACAGAACACGCCAGAATGTCGAGCGCTGGACCACATCTTTTCCAGATGGGAAGTAGTGATAAGGCCTCCGAGCTAAAACACTGGGAAAGAGCCAAATGGGATTATCATAATATATATATATATGTATCATGATATATTAATCATATATGGGATTTGATGATCTTTTTTACAAATGCCTGTGATGTCCACTCATTGTGTTGCCGCGATACAATTTTTGCCGGAAACTGTTTGGACCATGTTGGACCCACGACCGAAAATGTGCCGCTTCCACAATCCTTTCCCCGAAAAAAACAAAAACTGGAAACCCTTGTGAAGTATTGGATTTCTGCATGAATCGGGGGCTCAAATAGAGAGTATTCAATAGTACCACTTCCCAAATAAGTTTCCCATCATCAACAACCTTCTTTTTTGGGGGGATCTCCCCTTGCCATGTTTGATTTTCGAAGAGTATCAATCCATCTTCAGTATTTCCCAAGCTTGGCTGGTCAGAATATCTCCAGCTGGTCAGAGAGTTCCTAATCTTGTTCAGATCCTCTGTACGGATTTCTGATACAAAAAATCGATGTGTCTGAAATACTGGACCCCATATCCAGTTTTATCATCATTTTCCCAATCAACATTGCAGTTTTTTGGTATTGTAATTCTTTGGGCTGTGCCCCGTCATTGGACAGACCCATGTAATATAAGTGCAACCACTGGACATTCCAATTTTTGAACTAATCAGGCATGGTCAAACTGTGGTTCAGAGTTACAGCGTATCATCATCCATCCCATACTTGGAATCCTCATGTGTAAATGACTAATAATGGTCGTATCACCCTCCTCTAATTAAGTGGTATACCATCAAACTCTTGATTTGTAGTTGGGTCTACATATATGTATATTCACACATATATAATGCATATTTTATGTATATGTATATAATTACCCATGACATTGACATATATCATATATACCCAGTATCAACATATTCTTAATGGATCTTCATGGTTAGTTCCAATTTTTGACCAACCATTTCTATTGGGTGCCACCTGTGAAAACGCCAGGAGCTGTTGGCTTCAATAATATGACAGCAAAAGGCATGGCAAAAAAAAACATTACCGAACCTTTTTTTGAGGCCATCAGAATTCAGCCCGATCATCCGTGGATAAATACAAGCCCCTACATCATCGCCACCAGTGG
>Ga0126342_10019205_pt1 | contig 11638 bp, 14 predicted proteins | sample Cyp1metagenome_FD_92528 | JGI IMG/M metagenome (GOLD analysis project Ga0126342, IMG submission 92528) | Coral microbial communities from Lord Howe Island, Old Settlement Bay, Australia - Cyphastrea 1 metagenome | ecosystem: Host-associated > Invertebrates > Cnidaria > Coral ... | reverse complement strand
AGCTAGATAGATAGATAGATAGGGATAGATAGAGATAGATAGAGATAGATAGAGATAGATAGAGATAGATAGAGATAGATAGAGATAGATAGAGATAGATAGAGATAGATAGAGATAGATAGATAGATAGCTAGATAGATAGCTAGATTCATAGGTAGATAGATAGATAGATAGATGGATAGATAGATAAATAGATAGATAGAGATAGATAGATAGATAGATAGATAGATGGCTAGACAGATTGATTGATAGATAGATAGATAGATGGCTAGACAGATTGATTGATTGATTGATTGATTGATAGATAGATGGCTAGACAGATTGATTGATTGATAGATAGGTAGATAGATAGATAGATAGGTAGATAGATAGATAGATGTGTGTGTGTGTGTCGTGTGTGTACTGTATATCGCGTGTACATACATACACATGAAGTACACACCAAGTATACTCAAGTATCAAGTTGCATTCGCATGGAGTCGCATGGAGGCTCTGATGTTGTGGTTAGGACGATTCAGGCTCTGGCAGGCCTAAAGCCTTCGCTACACTTTTCCTCCAAGCTTCACAGCCTTGTCTTGCGGCCACTGGTGAAATTTGAGAATTTCCCTATGTGACATTTGACTTTGAGATGCGTTGGGAGACTTTGGACTTGTCAGCCGCATCTCTGTCGATCCGTTTTGTATCGGACTCGATAGATATGGTACGTCATCTCTGCCGTCCGCGGCATCCGCTGCCTGGCAAGTACAAGGCACAAAGCACCGAGGCACGGCTCACGTGTCACAACACACCTTACAACACACTTTAATAATTCCAAACATGCAAAAAAAAACGGTGAAAATACTGAAATACATATTGAATCATATTGAAATGAGTTGTTTGGGTTCAAACATTTGGTTCCGTACCTCCATGTGAGCAGTGAGGCAAAGGTACTCACTCATGATCACGCGAACGGCATCCTCCGAAGACGCGGCCAACAAGTACCAGTTGTGTTCTGGATGCAAATGGCATCCTCTTACAAAAGAAAAATAAGAGTTACGCCCAATCCTGCTGCACAAGATCCTTGTGCTTGTCGTCGATGTGCTCCCTTAGCTTCAAAGTCTTTCATGAATTCGTGAGAACGCAACCTTATCCACATCTCCAAATGCCTGTGGGTCCTGGAACTTTCAGGACCAGTCCACATGACCCAAGAAGTGATTCAGTGCTCCAACGTGCCATGCTGCCAGCGCACCACCAAGCATGGCTCCCAGGGTCGACCTCACGCGCCCGCTTCAGGGCCTCAAGGGCAGGCCTGCGCTGCCAGGCCATAGCAAATCGCATCTGCATATTGATTTAAAATTGATTTACTGCATATTGTTTTATATTTGTATAGTACCATATAGTACCATTTCATTTATGTCTACACAGGTTTATACAAAGGTTTACACAAAGGTTTACATATGCTTGTATCTGTGCACCATTTGTATGTGGACCTCTATCCATACACAAATCACCGACAGAAAGTTGAGGGATGCCGCTGGGAAGCCAATGGACCCTGATGAATATCCAGACTCTGCATCAAAGTCAGGGAGAACTCAAATGAACTCAACCCGGTGAACAAGCGCCTGATGTTCTCGTTCTGCTCATATCCCCAGCGACCTCGCAATCATGGAGCAAGACTTTCGTGGCAGCAAGAGACTTCACCAGACTTATGAGCGGTAGCAAGGCACACATCTCTGAATCTTCCAATTTGTGTCTCTCAGGCTCATTCTACGAGCGCAAAGAAGACGCAGGAACCTTACCCAAACACTTGACAAGGCTTGTCTAAAAACTGCAGGATGTATTGATGTATCAAAGATTATCAAGTTTAGACACAGTGATTCAAAGTGTCTCCGTGTTAAAAACTGTGTCTCCGTGTCGTGTCTTGTTCTGACAGCTTTGAGGATGCAACTCAGTGGCGTTGCCACCCTTCTTCCCCACTTTATTCAGAACCTGGACACTTGGCACCACGCTCACTACGCTCACTATGCTCACAAATCTCAAGAAGAATTCAACATCTGACAGCTCAAAAGGCTCAAAATGACGTACATGAACCTGTCACAACTCGCTAGGTGGCATATATTTGGCACACATAGTCTTTTGCTGCACTTTAACTGGTCGACAATCTGGACATCAACTTTGGATGCCTAGGAGTCTAGCCACAAGCTTTGTAAAAAGCTGGCAAAAGGCCTTGGCCAAACTCGCAGTCCCTTTGGGCGCCTGCACTGAGATTTGCTTGGGAATTTTCACGGTATTCGCCAAGGGTGAAACAGAGCTCGCCAAGTGGCACTGGAAGAAATCTTAAGCCCGAGCTAGCCACCGAATTTGGTGACACAAAGACAAATCAAGAGATACAGGGTACGAAACAAATTAAATCAGACTCAGCAGATGAAATGTGCTGTGCACCTGTTCAGGTACAAAATCTGCAATCTTACAGAATCAAGGGCCTGAATTCGACTCAGTTATCCATAGCTCCTCAAGCCAATTCCTATCAAAATGGTCAAACCGGCCTGGGATCTTTCAACCTGGATATCGTCAAAACGTCTCTTTGGCCGCTTTCCCGATGTGTGACTTGGGGCTGTCCACAAAAACAGAAAGTTCCTCGAGCATTACCTGTCGCAGTCGGCATGAGTCTGGACTCGGTTCTTTTGGTCATGGAAACGATGCAGCAAAACGACGCAAGTGCTTGTAAAATCTTGTAAACAGCCTTCACCAACCCTCACCCCTCACTTCCCAGCGCTTCACAGGGCACCTTGTTTAGCGAAATTTCCATGTCGCCTAAGGAAATGCCAAGTTCAAAATCAAGGGTCTTTTTCTGACATCAGATCTGGGTGTCAGACTCATGAAATCCTCCTTTATCTTGTACCCAGAAGCACGGTTCGCCTTCTTTTCAGCCAGTTGATCAAGAAGTTCAGCTTTGTACCTGTGGTAGCGACAAAGTGACGCGCAGAACACACTACAGTGAAGAGTGCAACACACCAAAAAACGTATATCATATGTCATATATATATACACTTTTATATACTAACACACCAGCAGTTTGGTGATAAAGTGCTAAAAAGTATTATTGATTGCTACACGACCTCCTCCTTATGTGCACTGACTTCTACATAATCTTAAGGCCCTCTTGCTTACATGCTGGAGACATTGGCAAACCAAACCAAACAAATTGTTTTGATCTTTTTTTGGACACGTGCGCATACATACACGTTTTCCAGTGTTCTATTTGCAGCATCGTCACCGAGATCTTCTTTTCTGAAGATCCTGCGCATAGGACGGATACGCGCAGGATTTATGCAGGACGTCAGGTCTTTGCTGCTGACAGGCTCGTGCTTGTCCTCCTGCTTGCGCAAGTCTTTTTCAGCTTGCTTCATCACCAAGTCCTGCAAATCACAAAAAGAGACCTACTCGGAGCCTGTTTCTGTTTGAAACGTCCATCAAGCAAGAGTGACCACTCAATCCCAATTGCTGCGTATAACGCGCTGCTTTCAAGTTTCAAACAAACAGGTTTGGCAGTTTGGCAGAATTGCACGGCCTGGTGCTCTTGGAGCTTTCTCTGCTCAAACTCTTGGTCTCTCCTCAGCCTCTACACTCTACATGATCAGCAGGAGACACTGAGCAGCCACGGAACAGAGTGTATTGCTACAGAAACATCAGTAGCGAGTTGCCGATCAAAACTATCAGATCATCAAGTCAAAACGCACAAAACGCATCAAAACGTGCCTTTCTTCCTTCCTTGGCCCCAGCACCAAAATGGGTGCAACGGCAGTCCAGCCACAAGCTACTGTACTGCCATTATAACACAGTGCAGCCAACAATCTCGCTCTTGCTGTTGCATGCAAAGGAAGCCAAACAAAGTGGAAGTAGCCCTACGACATGTTTCTGGCCACATCTTCGCGCATCTTGCCACCAGGTGTCTCTTCCATTTGCTTTTGCAAAAACTCCACATTTTCCCTCCGCCAAGGTATTGCGTGCACATGCAATGCCAAACTTGAACTGAGTAGGCTAAACCGAAGTGCACCTCCTCTTTCTCCTGTGAATCTCATCTTTTCGCCGCTCCTCCTCTTCTTGACCTCAAGGCATTCATGGCGCGGTCAGCTTGACTGCACCTTCCTCTTGGGACAGCTCTGCAGCTGTTTAGGCAAAGATGGAAGTGGAAGAAGTGGAAGAAGTGGAAGAAGTGGAAGAAGGATGAAGACGTTCAGGAGGTGACGTGGCAGAGTGACAAACGTCTCTGCTGTTCCATGCCCCCAGGCCCCCAGGCGATCAGCAGCTGACCGAATGGGTGCCAATTCCTGAAGCTCTTGTTGAATGCGCTCGTTACCTGCGAAAAGTTGGGGACTCTGCCTGTGAAGTCTTGAACAGAAGAGGACACAGAAAACTGTAGCTGGATCTGTGGGGAGGGTGTGCAAGTGGCAGGCTTGCATGGCATAGCGGCATAGCGCATAATCTGCATGTATATGTGCATGTGTGTGTGTGCATTCGAATATGTATAGAGTCTAGAGTCAGGAAGGCATCTTTTCACAAGTACACTACAAGTATACTACACCCGTGTCTTCCGGTATAACCATCAAATGTGTCCTCTCCATCTGGGCAGAGTGTCTCCAGTTTGCAGAAAATGAGAAAGCATCCAGTCTGCCAAGAAACGCTTGTTCAGCCGATCCGTTCGGGCCACATCCTTACGCAAGGACTGTGAAATGCTTCCAAACATGTGGAGGTCTTGTGCCAGTGGCCTTGCCTGCAAACATTTAAATCCAAACAAAACAAAGAAATCGGGCTGTGTTCTATTTAACTAGCGGACTTAGTTCGCGCACCTCGTTCACTGTTTGAGTGCTTATCTATTCGTCGATCCATAAACAAAAACAGACAAGTTCTATCCACATGTTTTTTGTGTGCATCTATGGGCACCATGTGTATATATATAGTGCTTTCCATATGTAATGTAATGTAATATAGTTTTATGTAATGTAATGTGATGCAATGTATTGCAATGTAATGTAATGTAAGGTAATGGAATGGAATGAAATGAAATGGAATGAAATGAAATGGAATGAAAGGGAATGAAACAGAATGAAATGGAATGAAATGGAATGAAATATAATGGAATAAATATAATGGAATAAATATAATGGAATAAATATAGTGGAATGAATATTGATAATGAAATGAATATAATAGAATGAATACAATGCAATGAATATGATGGACTGTATGTAATGGAATCTAACGGAATCGAATGGAATGGAATGTATATATATATATATATAATGGAATGGAATGTATATATATATAATAGAATGTAATGGAATGTGATGTCATCGAATGTAATGCAATTTATGTGTACACATCATGAAACACATTACATTGCATCAGCAGTGCACTAAATTACACTAACACTGCACAAACACAACATAACAAAGCAGAACAGAACAATAAAAACATACATACACACAGACAAGTCGGGTATATATATATACATAAATACATACATTAATTACATTACATTGCATTGCATTGCATTGCATTGCATTGCATTGCATTGCATTGCATTGCATTGCATGCATGCATACATACATACATATGCAGCAACATATTTATGCCGTAACTACGAATATTGTAGATTTGGCCAGTGCATTCACTTTGATTTCAGTTCAAGCTTGTCACTGTCCCTTTTCCTTTAGACTGCAATCTCCTTAAGCTTAGAATCTTAGAAGTGGAAGCCTGTTCACAACGTGGGGAAACGTGCCCTATTATCAAGCTTTATTACTCAGTTTGACCCCATCGCTTCACGCCTTTCTCAGATGGAGTCTGGCAAAGAAATGAGAGCGCTCCGTTTTGGCCTGGCAAATCCAACCAGTGCGCCGTCAAGAAGAAACCATAAGAAACCAGCCGTAGAAATGACATGAAATCCACGGGAGTTCAGAATCACACAAGTCTTCACCAAGCCGTGTCCAGCTGTGTCACCTGTTCCAGAATCTCTTGATTCTCCCGGCGCATGATCTCAGCAGCTTCCTCTCTCCTGCCACACTCAGAACTGGGCCTACCCTTGCTACAACACCTGCTGTGAGACTGTGAGAGAAAAACATTTCAGCACTGTGTTATATACAAGAGCCGAAGACCCAGTGCTCCTCCGTTCAAAAACAGTCATGCCCAGCCGCCCAGCCTCTGTTTCTCGATTGCCCGCAGTTGTGCTTCCCATCGTCGTTGATCCAATCCTCTCTGCCTGAAGGGTGAAACAAGGCGTTAATTATTTAGTTCAGATTCGAGTTCGCATCTGACATGATAGATATGGGACCAAACAGCATCACACAGCATCACACAGCATTCAATGGCATCAAATCGTTTGAGCTCTGAGGGGAGCACCTTTGTTCAGCCCAGGCCTGTGCCTGCGTTTGATCCATGACCCGACGAATCTCCTCAGGGGCTAGCAGGACCGGAAACAAGAAAAGCAGATACAAGTGCAGTATAGTATAAGCATGTCTAACCTGTATCTCTATATATATATAGTTATATATATGTGTGTGTGGGGTGAGTAGTAGAGTCATCTCAATATCGCTGCTACTTTCTGTATCAGTCTTTTCCAGCACCTTGCCTAAAATATACTAAATATTCTAAAATGGAGATCATGCTGATCACAAGAGTATTCCCTGTCAACCGCCTGCCTTCCTTTTGGCAATTTCGACTTTCTCTTCTTCCATAAGGCGGATGGCCCTCTGATTCTCCTGGAGGGCAATTGTTACCTAGAGATTTCATGGTCGGAGCCAAGCTGCATGCACGCCGAACCGAAATATGTGGTAAATGCGGCAGTCATCGGCAGTCCTTCTGTGCCTGTTTTACGTCAGACCACTTTTCCTCCTGCTTGCGGCCTCCAGTGAGGACAAGACTCTCAGACTCTCAAACTAATCTTGTCACGTTCTCCAACCGGGCAAGACTTCGAGACTGAGTCCAGAACTCTGCGCTGCAGACACCTGTGATAGTATGTCGTCCTTCAATCCTTAGCCAAACATGAGCTCTTCCCTCCTGTGTACGGCCAGTCTATCTCACTTTGCCTCTTGCACGACGTGTACACAGAGAAAGCTGGTACACTGCAACACCTCGAAAAAAACACTTATATAAAAGAATGCCACGCTTCGGATCATCTTCTCCTGACGTGTTTGGGTTGTTGCCAGCTCCTGCCACAATCGATTTTCGATCTCTCCACGGCTGGACTCAAATGACCATTCGAATCCCCCAAAATGCCCGAAAAGTCGTAACATGTAGTAACACATCATCTCAGTACCTAGTCACGAAGTAGTCCCTTCAGCTCACTCTCTCTTTGATTTTTCTCAGTCTTAGGCGCTCCTCAAGGCGTACTTGCTCGCGGTCCTTGTCAGCTAAAGCCTCACGACTCACATGACTCACGTGGAGCAAACGTCAGCAGGAGCCAACAAAGACGAAAGCTTGTCTACATTCAGTGAGTTTAAACTGTGAGAGTAGGAAACATGAGGCAAAGAAGAAAGAAGAATATTCCAACGAAATCAGCACAAGCTCTTCATTGAACCAATCTGATCCTGGATGATCTACATCACCAGCAGAACTGTTGGCATGCCATGACATTCAGAAATTGAGTTCAGAACCCTCACCACAACTTTCTCTTCATTTTCTTTCTCCTGATGGCCCAGTGATGAGGCATGCTTACATTTGGCATCATTTGGCATGTGCAATGGTCGCATGGAGAGTTTGATGAATTTGAGAGTTAGTGCCAAGTCAGTGCATGTCGGATGCCCCAGCCTTCTCTTTCAATCGCTCCTCCACCTGGCCCTTGAGGAACTCTCTGTACCTTGTCAAGGCTGGAAATTGTGCCCAGCATTCCATATCTCTCTCGCATATATGGATATGTATTACAGTATGCAGTATACATCTTGAGCCTCCTCATCAATCATCTTCAAAGAAGAATAATGGCTTTGAAAAAAACATCACCAAACAAAGACAAGCCTGGACTTTCGCTCTCGGTCTACTAGCTGCTGTTCCTGCTTTTCGTCCTCCAAGCACCCAACATGGCAAAAGCGACCCATGGAGGAAAGACTGCAGAATGGGCAGAATGGGCGATGCAACTCAGGGTGAGTGGAAGCCTCCATTCGCTGCTTTTCAATAGCAGCAACAACAGACCATCTTGCAAGCTCGTGGATGTCAGGGGTTGCCTCGCAACAGCACGCAGGGTTATACAAGAGTGTATAAGAGATTCAAGTGCTGTGCCCCCATGCCTTAGCTAGGTCTCTCTCTCAGGTACTTCCGTCTTTTTTTCATTCCAACACGGCAAGCTCTACGTGCAAGTGCCCATCTGAAACAACCGACTGCCTTCCCTCGCAACTGCCGCTCGCGTGCAGAATTGGGGACTGGGAGGTCCATTACCTGTGCCGTCACGATCTTCATGAAACTATTTTCGATCTGGCCCTTATGATACAGTGCTGACAATGTCATAAAGTACCCTGATGATGTTCATAAGGTCACATCCTGCATCCCGGAACCTTCTCGGTATCTGGAGGGACTCTTGCAGACAACCTCAAGCTGATTCTCTTTTCGCAGGCCTTTTCCAAAACCCTAATCAACCTGCATATATAGTGCACCGGCTACTATATTTGGACCATATGCATCTGTCTGCACGGATTGTGTGATTAAACCAGCTTTGCATGCCAACAGCAGCGTTTCAGAGTGCTAGCGTTCTAAAGGATTGTTCCGGCTTTGGGCTGGCAACCAATGGACCAAACTGTGCGCCATTCCTAGAAGCTGGCGATGGAAACCCAGGCAATGCTCAGAGAAAGGCAACATGCCCTGACAAAATTATCTTTGAAAAGAAAAGCAAAAACCGGCAGAATGGATTAGGGCTCATTCTGCACTATGCTCGCAAAGCAACACATCCGGTGGCTTCAGTTTGACGGAAGAGCCTCAGATACAAAACCAAATCGTAACCGGGGCTCTGTGGCAAATTCATGCAAATTCAATAAATTCAGGATTGCAAAGCCTTCCACAGAAACTCCCCAAGTCAGGCCCAAGTCACACTGTACACGTCTGGCCAAGCGGTCCAAGTTGGTAGCAGAAACACGGCCCCGGTCCAAGAATTCCGCAACCTGTCAGAGAAGCGCCCAATGGCCCGGCAACATCCACACAATAGCGCACATTGATGCACATTGTCTATAGTCTCCGGGCACTAGATTTGTTTATCAAAGAACTTCTTCCGCCTCCTTCTCGATTGTGTCTTTTGGAAAGCCTTTTGTTTCCAACTCACTAGTCCTCAGTCTGGAAAATGATTGCTGGTTGCATAGCACAAAAAGCAATCTCCACTGTGGCTAGTGACTCGGGCTAGTGACTAGGGCTAATGTGGTCGATCTGGACCAGCAGCCTTCTCTTACTCTTCCCTGACGAGGCACAAGGCTTTTGCCAAGACCTCGCGTTGCTCTCCATTCACATGGCCGCGACCATTCTGCTCCAGCGAAGCCGCACCTGAAGATTGAACCATTGTGAAACATCACCATATCAAGACTTATCACAACCATAGACCCACCACACAACAGACACAACATCTGCACAATCAAAGACCCTTTAGTTCTGAAGTTTGGCTCAGGCACCGATGGGCGCTGCTATGCTTGGAGCCATCTGTGCTCTGCTATTCTCTGCTGAAATGATGCAAGGCTGCAGATGCAGGCGAAGGTTTGTAACGGCTACATGACATTGCAGAAGACTAGTTCGCCACGTCCATATTCGCAAAGTCGACTCATTCTCGCAAAATATTCGCAGGAAGGGAAACCATTATATAATGTTAATGTTAATGTTATGTTTTGTTCAGCTGTAACAGGAATTCAGCCAAACTGAAGAGCTGACTTGGCACAAGGAGTCATCGATGTGCGATGTCTCCAACAGAATCAACGGCCTGGAGTAGGCTTCGCCAAAAGAACCGTAACCCCAACTGAAGAGATGCGACCAGTTTTTTTAAGAGGTTTTGATTACCTATTTGGCAGAAGATTCACGTTTGAAGGCGACATCTTTCCCAAGCCTTGCATCTTCATCATCCAAGAAAATCTTCATAATTGGCCTTACCTCAGGGGAACTGTGCCGGCCTACCTTTCGGCAAGCAAATGCAATAGAGAAGCCATGCGTCATCGCTGACCCTTCAAGCTCAAGGCCAAATGTGGACGTATGATGTACCTCGTGCATGCTGGTGTAAGATTTACACCCAAGTGATCCAAGACTTGACTCGGACGAAGTCAGCAAGGACAGAACAAACTCAAATCTCTAAAGCTTTGTACGTAAAGCTTGGCTCGTTGATCGGATGGAGCGTGAAACCTAAAGCCGCTGCATCTTCAGAACAATGAAATTATCGCCTTTGCATCCTCTGCAGTCCGGTAGTGTGCTACAAAGTTGCTGCATCTGTGAGACTCTGGCCGTAAGTCCTGTATAGCAGCATGTTGGACCTTCACTACATCAGGGGAAAGAGCCCCAGTAGCCGAAACTCACATTTGAAACATGTTGAAAAAGGGCCGATTCATTCGAGACAATGGATACACAGAATGACGTTGAGAACGGCCTGTTGGCCCAGCATCTGCAGGAATACAGAGGAGGAACCCTCAAAAAATCTCCACTTCTTTCAATTTCTCTCAACTTCTCTCAACTTCTCTGGTCTGGCTAAAGATGCCACCTTACAGACCCATCCCTTTGTTGCCTCGCACCATAGGTGGTGAAAAGCTCCTCACCCGCATTGTGGGCCTCAAAGACTCAATGTCGAAACACATCGCACATGTTCGTTCCATGTGTCTTCCTGCTTTTCAGGAACAATCAAATTTCAATAGTGCGTAAGGAAGAGAAAGTAGGGAAAGCGGTTTTGCTCAAAAATGTGGCAGCAATAGAACCACACATGCGATTTTGAGCACCAGACATTCACTACAAACTACAGATATCTACAGATCATCCGATTTCGAGGCCGACCATTTTTGGCCATATAGGACCGTGCGAAAAAGGCTCCGACACGAACTGCGGTGACAATCATGGCTTCTGCCTATCACCAGCACAATTCAGTTCGTAGTACGTAGGGCGCAGCCACTCAAAACAAAAGGGCAAACAGAAAATTGAAAAAATTGAAAAGGACTGTCAGCCGCTCCTTCGCATCCCAGCTCCACAGAACGCCTGGTGTCAGAGTTGGCGAATGATTCAACCTCGGTTCAAGTGTGCGAAGGCATTTTAAAACTTGTAAAGCAGCCACTCCTTGCAACCTAAACCGAAACTTGGGCTGAGCTTGAAACAAGTCGGCCACTGGCACTAATGTAGTATCTACACCTAGGTTGCAGGTCTCATCCAAACTGTCGTGGAATGGCTGGAACGTAGCTCACTTGGACTGCATCGCACACTGAGAAGCTGGCAGGTCTGGAAAACCCTCGTTTGCCTGACACAAATGTTTCGTAGAGCGGAAGTGCCAAACAGCTTCAGGGAGGCTCTGTGCGAGCCAATGAGGCTGTGGCGCGCTCATTCGGGCACGCAAGAACATCTCTGCCTGCAAATGCATTAGTGCTCTCAAGCAGAGATCTGAAAAATCTGAAATTCATCCAACCCTTTGCCAAACTCTATGCTTACAGGATTGCTTACAGGATTGCTT